>Ga0307507_10005990_pt1 | contig 19234 bp, 28 predicted proteins | sample 7_EM_MG_FD_207223 | JGI IMG/M metagenome (GOLD analysis project Ga0307507, IMG submission 207223) | Populus trichocarpa ectomycorrhiza microbial communities from riparian zone in the Pacific Northwest, United States - 7_EM | ecosystem: Host-associated > Plants > Roots > Unclassified | place... | reverse complement strand
ATGTCGGCGATGTGCGCGCTGAGAGAATTGGTGTTGGTGGTCTGAGGACAGCGCCAGAAATATGCCGACGTCCGTGATGCTGTTGCCCTTGCGTCGGGAAACTCCCTCCCTCCTCCTCTTCTTCCTCCTCTTCCTCGTCATCGTCATCACCTTCTACCGCATCCTTTGTAGACCTGTTAGTGAACACCAACGTAACGAAAGATTTAAATTTACAGGATCAAAATCTTCCATCTGCCTGTCTTCGTCGTCGTCTTCCTCGTCATCATCATACTCATCATCCTCATCAATCCATCGCCCTCGCCAATCAACCATATCCAGCTCGGAGGGGCTTTCGGGCCGGAGGCGCAACCAATGCATTCGAGGACCGCTTTTTGCCCTCTCACTAACTTTGAAACCGTATATTCTGGGTACATAGACATAGCCTGCGGCGCGCTTTTGGCCACCATGTGGGTTCGGGTTGATAAAGGGAGACCCCCGGGAGCTGCTGCTACCTGATGTGCTTCTGGGGGATAGTGGAGATCCCCCAGCAGAAGGAGCTTTCCAGAATGGAGCCGGGGATAGCTCGCGATATGTTTGAAAGAAGAGGTGGGCAAACGTTGTGCCGAAGAAGGCACCTGCAAAGGTGGTCGATTTCAATGTATATCAAGTAGTCGTCACGAGTAGCCTTACCGTCCACACCTTGAAACCTGCTACTCGGTGGTACATAGATGTCATTACAATTGGGGCAAAAGAGCTTCACAGTATCGAGGCCTGGCACGTCCGAGCGTCCACAAGGCACGACGTTGCATCCCACGCAATATACGCGTGGACAAGATCCAAAAACGCCGCTTTCGTACTTCTCAGCCTAAAGTACGGAGTCGACTTTGGTTATTCAACGGAGGCGAGAGGTACGCACCATTGCCTGTAGGCCTACACGCGTCAAAATAAAGCGCTGGTGTACCAGACCATAGAGCATTTCAGCGGAAGATTCAACAATCGACACATCCGGTATTTTCGAGGCATCTTCATCTTCAAAGGCCAAAGTTCAGTCTTCCAACGTATTTCGGGACAGCAAAAGAAAAACCCACACCTGGTTCAACATCAAGTACCATTTCCATCGCTTCCTTCCAGAAGGGGACCATGGTATTCAAGCCAGTGAGGTTGAAGTCGTCCTCGATAAAGTCCTCCGTCACCTCGCAGAAGTATTCATGGCCAGGCAACGAGCAAAACCAGCTGATCCACGTCAGTGTAGACGTCGGTGTGGAGGATGCTGAACCACGGCCCATTGTTCAGTGTCAGATTGACGAACGAGAGCAAGAAAGAGACAACATGAGATGAATTAGATTAAATACGCACTGTAGCCATCTTCTTGTTCCTCTGCTTCCTCCATGATCTCATCGCCTTCGCCGGTACCACTGACAGCATCCTCTTCCTCTAGTCCTAAGTGAGGATCTGCAGCCAGTGGCTGTCTAGATGCCATGAGGGTGAGTTTGGCTTGGTGTTGTCCTTGAATAATGATATTCGATCCAACCACTGACGGTTCCAACTCTTTCCAACTCCGACAACCATTCGGATTTATAGTAAGTATAGCTACCCCTCTGCAAATTTACATGTCACTTGTTCGCTAATACGTCCTGTCCATATTGACGGCCCCAATATAACAAGCATAACTCCTTGTCCCATTAACCAGCTCACTATCACGTATCTGCACGCCTTCCAATCGCGTAAGGTGTGAACCTCGGCGGCGAACGTGCTGACCGTTGTCAAACAACCGCAGTACCCATCGATCAAACCTTGCAAAATGGAACAAGCGTTCGTAGACGGGGGAGGCATTGTACTTTGCAGGACATGAAAGGTAGCCAGAAGTGCTGTTCCCAACGAATTGGCAACCAGGGTGCCAACTGGGAGTGCCTTTAATCGTGTATTAAGCATTACTGAGAGGATATAGCGCGTCAACGTCCCTGGAAAGGAAAATAAAAGGGCTGCAGTTGCTTGATGACGGAATTCATCCGCGAGTAAAAAATATGTGAGGAAAGTGGCAGCGTAAGTGAGAACTGCGGTGACACTCAGCAAATAACGACATAGTGGCTTTAAGAAGCTGGGTGACGAGAGGCGAGTTTCTAGGATAGAGGCAATGTGGTAGCCGAAACTCAACGAAGCCAGCGACAACGATAAGGTGATAGTTGATACTCCGATCCCATTAACAAACTATTGGTCTTTGTATTAGGGCCTTAATCACAAGAGTCATATCACACATACGCCTTGTAACCCACCACGATGAAACTTGCCCGAATTGATCCAAGAATTGAAGATATCCAGTTGCCAGCCAGAAAATGTGGTCAATGAACCACAGAATCCTAAATTCTTCTTGAGTTAAGCCATGCAATTAGAACGGGGAGTGATTGCTGACCAGTAGTGAGTGCAGTATAAAGGGGTCCGTAACTATGAAGTGGTTTCTAAAAAAGCAGGCAGAAATGTTGAAGGAGGTGACAAACAATTGGCCCAGTGGTTCCTTCACCCTCATTCCCATGCCCATGATCAAACACCCTACTGCCTGCACGTAGGCCAAAGGAAAAATGCTCCGACCATCAAAGGTTGTCAAGGCCTGCAATCCGAGCCTCAAAAGCACTCCAAAGATAGAAGCCGGCATGAGGAGAACCAAAACAGGAAACGAGAAAGGTTTGTAGATCTTGGGTGGTCGAATGCCGTCTTCAAGGCTGGGAGGACGGTCCACTGTCTCGGCGATTTGTGTCTGCTGCTCGTCATCGGAATTTCCTGTTTCATTGAGCGAGTGGCAAGTTTGGGAACCAGCCATTGGCGATGTGGTGGTACTGGTTCAAGATCATATAAGTAGTTGACTGTTGAGACTCACATGACATTATTGTAAGTAAAGTATGTCAGAAAGAAGCGAAGCCCACTCCGTACAGGCGACAGGGCAGGCATTATATCTCTCATCTGCGTACAGAACACTCTTAGTCCTCGCCATTAGGCTGAATAGTGTGGATCGCACTTGCCAGCCTTGGTTTTCAGAGGGACCTTGATGTAAGATGAGAAAATTATTGCGGAAAAAATAAAGTTGACAAAGGGAGATGGTTGAGGGCCGGTTGATCATGTGACGAGAAGCTGTAACCAGCACCAATGCTCGGTGCGCTCGGCCATGCCGTAAGTAGTGCGGGCCTGACGCAACGTACTCAGGCTTTTGACTGATCTTGAACTGATAACCATTGTATTAATATCATTGCTTTTCGCCATGACCCAGAAGTCTGCCATTCCAGATTTTTACTACTTCTGCTTCGCTGCTTATGAGCCCTTCTTAACGATAATAGGCTTTCTGGGTACATGCGTGTAAGTGCGGCGCCACATTGCCTATGCATTATTGCTTCTAATTTTCACCCACAGCGATCCAACCAGTGTAGGAGAGTTTATTCTCTTCCCTAAGCTTTATTGATCAGCCTCAGCAGGCACATAATTCGCAGGCCCCTTGGCCTACAGGCGCGCTCCCTTTTAATGTTCTTCCCAGAGCAACTCTTGTGACGACGTTGCAGCTGGCACATGTTTGTGCCCTCATCGGCGTCATTAACTGCTTCGTTTTGACGGCTGCCCGAAAACACTTGCAGGATAATCCTGCTCTCCAGGAGAAGATTGTCTTCTCTTTGTTGACACCACTCCTCATTGGCGACCTCTTTCATCTTGTTGTGACTCTCTGGGCTTTGGGTGACAAGAAGTGGGATTTTTGGAATTGGAGTCCTATGTTGTGGACAACTGTTCTCTTGGGATTATCATTGATGATACCCCGCATAGCTTGGCATTTAGGTATTGCGCGTTATGTCGACAAGAGGGACGGTCTCTCACAGAACGTCGCTACAAAGAAGTTCAAAGACCTTTCTAAGTAACCAATCCCTACTTGTGGTAGAGGAACATCATTTGCAGATACTATAATATTACATCACACGTTTGATTTTACATACTGGTCGGCTACAATGAATCCAATAAAAACGGATGGAGAGAGTAAGGGGTCACTTCTCAGTAGGGCGAGTTCACGATGTTCGAGCGGCTGTGCAAATTGCCAATAGATGGTGCGAGAGATTGCCGTGTCGGTTTCTTCAAGTTTTTCTTGTTGATCGCCAATACGTTATTGTTGAGAGCCACGATCTAAGGAGTTATAATATTTAGGCCACAATATTCCTCCAAGGATCACTTCTCGAAGGGCGCTCACAATTTGTTTATCATCCCCAAACTTGAAATTATCCTGTACGACATGATCTTCGTACTTCTTGATCTCGTACTTGTCGAGGTGGCCTTTCTTGACCTTTGCAAAGTCCCACGCAATGACGAACTGCCCCGTGGATGTAACAATTGCATTTTCCTCTTGTCCCTCGCCTTGGTTGAACCTGTAACGCATCGTTAGTTCGAAGCAAGGTATAAAGGTATAAAATCGCACTTGGCAGGAGTGAAGGAAATGTTGTGACCCATATATGCAACATGTTCTCCCCTAAGCTGGAGGCGACGAGGAATTGGCTTTGCCGTTGCAGGGAAGCTGCGATCGAAACCAAGCTGTCCTTGATATCGTCCTTCACCGATCAAGGTATCGATCAATAGCAGATAGGTCTTGGTAGTGGCCACAATGTATCGACCATCGGCGGTCACGTCAATACCAATGATGGGGTCACCAAAAGGGGGTAAAGCTGTTTTGGCGTTCTTTCCAATAGTGTCGAAAAGCCTAACATCACCTTTCTCACTCACGACGGCGAGCTTTCCTGCGGCTGTGGTCGCCACACCAGAAAACTTGTTCTTACCAGCATATTGCTTGTATTGGCTGTCAACAAGTTTTGTTCCGTCAACACGAGGATCGATGCGGAACAGTGCGTTGTGCGAAGCACCAACGAGAGTCTGTTCTTGTGTTGTGGGGGCGAATTTGTTGTCGGGGGCTATGTGATCCACACTTATGTCGTCGTGTACTTTCCACTCCTCTACGACTTTCCCTCGCTCGATGTCCATGCTATAGAGTGAATGCGGATCAGTGGGATTCATCAGAATCATTTTCGTATCTTGTTCATGTAACATAACCTAGAGTCACTTAAGATATTAAGTACCTCAGTTAATCGGTTGGACGCACATGCTTCGGTTTGAACTCTTTTCCCTTCGTCGTGGCGATTTTGCTGATAGTGGCGTAATATTTCACTGCTTCGTCACTCGAATGTCTGAAAACTCCGATATTGTTCCCACGAACAACATACGAACGGTCACCCTTGTAACCGACGGTAAGCTGCGAGTTCTGGTCCCCCTTGGTTGAAGCAGGGAGTTGCTCATCCTCCTCATCCTCTTGCTCCGAATCATCACTGGCTTCTAGTGCTTGAACTTGAGTAAGACATATCCAAGTTTAGAAGAAGCCAAACCTTCATCGGGATCTAGCTCAGAAAGAACTTCTTCTTCTTCGTCGTCGTCTATGTCTTTCATCTCAACGTCTTCTGTCGAACTCATAATATAGTTCTGTTCGTCTGGCTGCGGTCTAGATTAACAGGCGTCCGATCGGCCATGACATATGACACACCTTGGCTTTCCCCCATGGCGTCTGATGAAGAGTCTCCCACAGGCAGTGGGTAAACATTGCCAAAATGTCTGCAAAGTCCTCCTGATTGTGGAATTTGAAGAGCCAACTCCTTTGAGTACCATCATCCTCAAGGTGATTCCATGTCAATGAGAATATCTTATGAGACCACCGCTGATTCATCTCAGAAGAGATCTGGTGGTATAAAAGTATACCCGAGCTAGTCGAGGCCGTAAGCCAATACGCAAATTTGGTGTCCGTTTGCCGTGATATTTGTGCGGTCACAATGCCTTGGTTTTCGAACATCTCTGTGTTGGGATCCCACAAGTAGAGAACAGCTTCATGGGAAACGAGTACTTCCATGTTGGGAATATCCACAGCAACTCCGGGGCTTTGTCCTGTCCTGGATGGTGGATCATCAACCACGATACGTTGGGACGTCGAGGGCTGTGGTGCCTGTTCCGCCTTCTTGGACACCTTTCGCCTTGCATTAGACTTGGGAGTAGGGGCAGGAGGGCTATAGAGTGTTGGAATCAGCAAAACAAAGGGTATGAATGAAGTCAACTCACTGCCAAACAAACTCATTAAAGTCCGAATCACGGGTACCGTCCGCGCTTTTCTTGTACTTGCGCTCATACATCGCCCTATATATACATGTTTCGAAGAAAACCCTGGTAGGGTCGTTTGTCCCAGTGGCGACATATTCATAGAATTCGTCGACATCCCCGTGGAGGTCGCGCCAGATGAAGTTAGGTTCACCATCAGTCTCTCCTGGATGAAACTCGAGCTCTTCGCTTATCAGAAATACACGTTCTTCGTCGGCTGAATAATCGTGCTGTGCTATTAGAAGATGTGTGAGGGGAGTAGATGTCATTGACTTACTTTCATCCTCGTCCTCCAGTAGCTCTTGGTCGCCATCTTCATACACTCGCGTGATAACAAGCTGAAAGTTGTGTTCCACAGATGGTACGCGCCGAATGGTTGCCATGGCTTCGTTATATCTGGACTAGCATCACAAAAAGCCGTTGGGGAAGCCTAGATTAGCAAAACGCACATGCATTCTCTAGATGTACGAATGTTTCCTGGGCGGACAAGATAGAGTTGACCTTAACGAAGCTTCAGGTGTATTTGAAAAGGAAGTCCTGAGGAAGATGCAAACCTGAAGAGATCTTGACGACCTCGGCGGCATTGGGATCTTCTAATGCATGAGTCAATAGAGATGATGGTAAGGATGACGGTGTTCACTGACGCCAGACTTTACCGATAACTAATAGATTAGGGTTAGCTTTTACTGCACAAATGGTTGACGTGGAAAAGGCTGACGGCTTCTGAAGATATTCATGGTTGAGGATGAAGGAAGACAAAGACAAATCGGACTCCAACTTCGCGCCGTGACCAAGTCACGTCCTCGCTGTCACGCGACTCAATAATATGTTTTCTCTAAGTTCAACTCCTTCCCATCACGTACCCATGTCGTCCCAACGTAATTGGCGGTAACGATTTTGTCAAAATTTACTTGCTTGGGCAGCGTCTTGGCACGATGTTTGTTTATTGCACGAAAAACTGCACGCTTCTCGACCCAAGTGGAGATAAAGTCGTTGACATCCCAAGGAGGGTACCAAGTATATGAAGTCAATGATCATTGATTCAAATAGTTTCTCTTCATCTCCAAATTATGGACCTTGTGGGTCTCGACTTTTCTGTTTACTGGCAGTGCTCTCTACGGTCTCTTCCGCTGGTGCTGTTGTCAAATATACTCAGTACCCCCTTTCGTTGACCCCAAACATGATCCGTACAATCCTTTAAGATACATCGCGACCAATTCTTTGACGGAGGTTGCATTCTGTCAGTCCTTCTTTGTGCAAGATCACCTACCGGCTCACCGTGGCATCCAGCACTCGTTTTGCTCGTAAGCTTGTTGTAGTCGTTGTGTATGAAGAGACGGCGCGCGAGATGGAGCCTACAGTACGTAACTTTTTTTTCGACCCCAATTCAAAGTGACATACATACTTTGAACAACAACAGCCTTTGCATTCGGCATCGCAATGCGATCTGGTGTACATCTCCATCCTCAATCCAAGGGTCTCTACATCATGGAATATTTGTTTCTTGTCCTATCTGTCGAATGGTTTTCAAAGCGTTCTTCCCTCTCCTTGCCCACCCGATCCATCATAGCCTTGTACATTTATTGCCTCAGACTACGTCCTCCTTGGTCGAATTGCGAGGCATGTGAGGGTAGTCTTTGTCTCTCCCCGCCGAATCACTGTTATCTTCATTTTGTCCGACGTTACAACTTTTCTAATACAGGTCCCATTTCACCGCCTCTCCTTCACCGTTGACATTGTGTTAATACCAGCTTGTAGGCTACCGGTGGTGCATTATCTGTGTCCGCAATCGAGTTAATCAGGCCTTGGTGGGATCTCGTGTGTGTGTGTCATCATCGAGCTATGTACATGCAACTTGACGTGTTGTGCTCAGGTGTTTTTGGCTGGACTTGCCGCACAACTCGTCTCTTTTCTTGTGTTCACTTGCATCTACCTTTTGTTTCTTTTGCGAGTCCGCAAACATCGTCCGGAAGTATGGTCAGTAGACAAGGATAAGACTTGGAATAACGCTTGGCGCGCCCTCACAGTGGCTTTATTCACTAGTTGTATTGGAGTTCTGGTCAGTCTTTCAACTTTCGACTCTGACCATTCTGATCATGATTGATATAAAGATTTGTTCTGGGTTTCGTGTTGTGGAGCTTTCGGAGCCATCTCGCAACGTCTGAAGCGTTTTTCTATGGGCTGGATACTCTGCCTCTGTTTATGGCCATCGTTATCTACATTCCCTTTTGGCCAGGCCGAATTCTTGCATCAGCACAACAAAATGGGCAAAAGGTGAGGGAGATGGAGAAAGAAGGAGTGATTGGGTGTTTTTGTATAGCGTCGCACAACTTGACTTGAATAAATAAATGCGGACTACATAATACGATCGTGGGACGAGTTAGAAAGTCCTCCCAGAAAGGCGGTCAGACCATTCCCATCCTGTAATCTCGACTGGTCTTTCTGCCGCTCACGGTTCCTTGATAACAATTCTTGCAGACCTGGTTTCTTCCTTGAACGTGGTTTGGGTCGCAGGCTCGTGGCCTGTGTGATGGGTAATTGGTTAGACGAGGAGTGATCGGTGGATGTGGTGGGGGGCGAATCAAGAATTGAAAGTGATTCGGGGACTTTATCTAGCGGAACCAACTGCACGCCACCGCAGGCATAGCAGAGAGTGCGGAGGAGGGATGGGGAAGTTGGCGTGTGTGAAAGGAAGCTGCGATGACTGAAGCCAGCATCAAGTTGACAACCACATTTTTTACATGTGTTGGATGTATTATTATATGGGTGGTGGCGACGAGCACGCGAAGTGTGGAGAGCAGCAAGCTCTGAAGAGACGTTGAGCAAGACAAAAAGAAGTGATTGTTGGAATTTTAGAGTTGACATGTGCACGTGACTATAATCAAGTTTCAATTGTACTAAACTCTCAATTCATCATGCACAATTCAACTCTCTCTCTTGCCATCATGCTTACCACCACAAAGCCACGCTCAACGCACACACATCCATTTACAACTCCCATCTCACACTCATCCTCACCATCCTCCCCTTCTTCCTCACCTCGTCCCACCATGCACTGGCTGTCTCGTTCTTCCACTCAATCATATTCCCCGTCTAAAGCTATCCGCGTCTCCGAGCCAAAGGTCCTTCGTTCAATTGAAGTCCTGTCCCAATCACGTACCGGTGTCTTGGGCGCAGGTGCAACCGTCGTTCGAACTCCGGATGAGGCACTCAAAGAAACCGGCGTCAGACTCACCTATCAAGGAAAGCAGAAGAGAGCGCATCCTCGCCCGGCCAGTCCGGTCAAACAGTCAATCGTCGTCTCCCCATCGCTAGCCGATCTTTCTTCGTCCCCAAACAGCCCTCCATTGCCTCCGCTTCCTTTGTCTGTTGCCGAGGGACTCGACGTTTTGGTGGATCCTATTTTGGATCCACAAGTTAACCATGTCCCTCTGGACCCGTCCCATCCTCCACCGCCAGCCCATGTCCGGTCCTCATCATTACGTTCATCTTTGAAGGTGAAATCCTCGCACACTCCAGACCAAGTCCCACCATTGCCTCTAAACTTGGCTGCGACCTCACCTCCACCCCCCTTCCGACCAATCCTTTTATCTGAAACTCCTATACTACCCATCGACCCCACCAAGGTCATCATTACCCTTGAGACCTGCACAGTAACATATAGAACTTCGCTCGAAACTATCAACTCACGACCTTCAAATTTGTCTAAATACATATTCTCTTTACTTCCTCATCCCCCAAGTTCAACTACCTCCTCTGTATACTCGGATGATAGTCACGATATGGCCGCCTATCGCCATCATTTGAAATCCGAAGGCGTCCTCATCCAGTCTTCGTTCAACCTCCACATCTTTCTCGATCGCTCAAGTGCCCCGTAAGCATGCTTTTTTTTTGTCAAACTCGTAAAACGGAAGCAGCTGACCAATTCATGGTAGCTACGCTCATGTACTGAATTATCTTCGTTTGCCCACTGGACTTCCACCAAGTCTTCCCAGAGCAGCCTATGGACGGCTTGAAAACCTTATAGAGCTTCGAGATGAAGCCGCCTACCTCGGCCTCAATGGGCTGCACAAACTTTGCTCGGATGAAATTAAGCTACGTCATGCCCCCAGACAACATTCTCGAGGGAGTACCGGAACTACTCTCGCATCTGTACACAGCTTGCACGGCTCCGTTTGCAGCTTCCATATTCCTTCAGAGCGCGTTGAACCAGATATAGGAACAACAACCGCCGCCACCATCTCACAGTCATCTTGCAAGAGCCCATGCGACGTCCTGCTCCCTGCAAGGTCGCCACCTACTCCTCAATCTTGGGAAGGTCCGCGCAGCTTGCCCCGACAAATGCCCCCTCCTCCTCCAGCTGGCTGGATTTAGGAGCTGCTTTATCATTGCCCTCACAATTATAGTCTGTAGTTATTTTTGATTATCACCCAAATTATTTGAATTGCTCACAGGGCAAGCGGTGCGAAACAATGACATTGAACGATGATCATACAGAAAATAACATATCATCAGTAGGAAAAAGATGGTGGAGGCATGGGCATAAGGGTGATTACAAGTACAAAGACCTCGAGCAGACTATTTCTTTTGGTCAGCATATGGGTTGACGCTATACACTTTGATCACAGGAGGGCTTTTGGTAAGATCAGCGGTGACAATGACCTGTTTGAGAGATAATTGGGTGAGATTCCTTTCGAAAAAAAAACAATCAAAAGATACCACACACCGGAACAGCCATCAGCTCGCGGACATCCTGAATCTTGTGTCCTGAAGATGAGATTCTCAAACCTTCGAATTCGGGCTTGACCTTGGCAAGGGACAAGAGACGCTGTTTGGATATCTCCTCGGTAACCTTCGAATTGTCGTTGCGACCGAGGACAATCTCGTCCTCCTCCACGTCATCTTCGTCGAATAAAGCCTTCTCGTCATGAACAGAACGAGACGCAACCTCCATCTTGAAAGCATGTTGTTCTGCATTTTGCTTAACTTTCTTCAGATGTTCATCGTCACTATTCTCTGCCAACCAACTGATGACATCTCTGTTGGACCAATAAATTTGGAGTGTGTGTGAATGCTCATCATAAACGTGATTCTATGACCATGTTGAGTCAATGGACGAATGGTTGAAAAACGACGGGAGACAAACGTCGATGGGCATCTGATCAACATGAACGCGTTTTTCAATGCCAAATTCAGGCACTAGAACATCGAAGGCAGCGTCCAGAACGCCAACAACTTTGGCCTGGCGGACGACAGGCCCATATCGATTAGTCAGGTCGGAGATGAGTACGCATAGGAATAGGTGGGCAGATTGTTCTTGGGCCAGCACGGCAGAATCACGTTTACTGTAAAAGGAACCCATCAGCTTAGGTAAATTTGTTGGGGGAAATGGACTGGCATATTGCATTGCTGAGCAACTTTGGCAACTGCGTCACGGTCCATTGTAAATTTAGGTTCGGCTAAAGAGAGTCAGAAATACATCATGCACAGAGCAGACAATGCCTTTCACCTCCGCCCTGTAAGATAGACTCCAATTGACGGTGAACGAGGACGTCTGCATATCGCCGAATGGGAGAAGTGAAGTGAGTGTAAAGGGGCGTGTTCAACGCATAATGGCTGTATTTAGCGATGTCCAACATTCCGGCACAAAAATATTTGGCACGCTGCGTCGCTTTAAACGACAACAACTCAAGCAACCTGCGAGCTGTTGGGTCGTCGATGGCGTCAAAGGAGCGCATCAGGGCGCCAGAAGACGATGTATCCATATTGAAACCAAGGCGCTCCGCTCGTTGCGTGAAGGTAGACTGATGAACCGTTCGTCAAAAGAAGTCAGATCATTGTTAATTTCTGCTACTTACCAGGCGTCGCTCGATGGGGGTATCATGCCGGCGAAGCAGTGCTTGTTCAGGCAGGTGAACAGCAATATGTTGGCCAACGACAATGTTGGTCAACAGCATGAACTGCAGAAGAGCCATTAGATAACTTCCGATATAATGACAGGAAGCATCACCTCCTCAATCATATAGTTGGCGTCACAACGTTCATATTGGCCACAATCAACTGGTAGACCATTGTCATCCAACTTGAAGGACAGGGACAAGCTTTCAAGGCTGAGAGCACCGTTACGGAATCGCTGAGTTCGCAGCTTCTTGGCTAGACTTTGAAGAAGTTTAACATCGGATTGGATCGCGCTCCATTGATAATCTGAGCCCACGACAATACCGCCTACGTTGCTTCCGTCAATTAGGTTTTGCGCATCCTCATAGGTCAGCTTGGCAACTGATCTTTTGATTGGTCAGCAAAAAGACCTCAGAAAAAGAGCAAACCATACCGAATGACTGTCTTGCCAAACCACTTCTTCAACACCTTCGCGTCGTTATTCATCGTAAAAATGGCAGAGAAGGCGAGTCGGTCTTGTCCAGGAACCAAACTGCAAAGCTGCTCGCTCAACGCTGGCGGTAACATTGGGACAGACCGTTGAACCAAGTAAACACTGGTTGCCCTCTTGCGCGCGTCACGATCCAAAGCGGTGTTTGGCTTCACAAAAAAAGATACGTCAGCAATGTGAATACCAACTTCGTAAGTTCCGTCCTCCATGTACTTGACAGAAACAGCATCATCCAGGTCTTTCGCAGTGGCAGGATCAATTGTGAATAGCCGTTCCCCACGAAGATCCTTTCGGGACAGTAACTCGTGATCGGGGACACTAACATTTAATGTTTAAGAAAGCATCACACGAAGAGTAAAGACTGTGCTCACGTCCATGGCATGGGTGGTAGGCACTTCATTACGTTCTCGCTGAAATCCTCAGTTGGGAAGTTGCAGTCTTTGAGAAGCGCACTCGTCTCCACCTCGATATCACCAATGGGACCAAGTTCTTCAACTAATGTACCAAAAGGATGGAGAGAGCTTATGGGCTGATAAATCCAAGTGAGTTGTCGTATTACTGGGCCAAGGTAGGCACATACATGACGTTTAATGCACGCAACAAACAGTTTGTCAAGATATGCCTCGGAATTCTGAACGAAGTCTTGAGGAGCTTGTTCGGTGGGAATAGCGATGAGGGGCACACGTTTATCGGTTGGTTTGAACCAAACAATCTTGGGACGTTCAATTGGACCACGACGAGGTTCGTCACCGCGGTCACCTTCTCGTTCACGGCGTTCGGCTTCTTGCTTTTCTTTTGTAGCAGCAGAAGAAGGCCGAAGAAGTCCCAAAGTCCCAGAAAAGAGTTGCCCCGGCATCCTTTCAACCACGGCTACGACGTGTCCAGCAAACTGAGGTTTAACCTCATCGGTAACCCTTCCCAACCTCGGTATTAATTCATACACAACATACTGAGAAATGGAACGCACTCTTCGTCCTCAAACAACATGAGCCCCTGGCCTTCGACCTCGACATCATCTTTCTTCTTGTCATCCTTGCGTCCGCTAGATTTCAGGTCATAAGCAGCATTCTCTTCCTTTTTTCGCTTTTTTTCTTCTTTTTCCTTCTTTGTCCCCCATACTTCATCAACATCCAAAAGTTCGACAGCAACAATATCGCCTTCCAAGGCACGATTGCGATCTTTGGATCCGCATATGTAGATATCTGCATCCAAAACCTCAGTAGCTACATAAGCATCTGAACGATTCCGCTTGTTAACCCTTAAGATGCCAACCACCAACTTTCCAGCAGCAAGAAGAGGAGGGAGGGAAGCTTGCGGCAGGTAGGGAGCGAAAAGGGATTTGCGTTGGGGCTGATTAGATTGCTGTTGGAGCTGCGATTGAAATTGCTGTTGCTGCTGCTGAAGTAGATTGATGCCCCCGAGGCCGAGACCCATCATATTTGCGGCCATCATATTTGGGAGCATATTCGGAAAGCTGAAAGAGGGCATTTTGTGATGGTGACCACCAGCGGCCGCACGGAACTGCTGGAGGCTTTGAAGCTGGGCTTGAGCTTGAGCAAGATCAGCGGCGAAAGCGCCGTTGCCCTGTACGCCGCCAACTCCTCCATCTGAAACAAGAAAAGGATATATCAGACTTTCCATTATCGAGATAAAGGAACAACATACTGATTCGCCAACTGGAATCAGCACGAGAAGCTTGACGTGAATGTCCCCCAAAGGAGGATGGAGGAACAAACCCGTCATCGAAACCTTCCTGAGGAACATAAGGATAGCTGATAGACCCATTGCTTTGACTGGGAGTCTTGTTTACGACATTAACGCTGTGTCGTCTTCCATGCCCCCGGGGAACACCTTGGGCCTGGCCATCAAAACCTAGATTTACGCCAGCAATGTTGCCGAATTGCCCCATCGGATTCTGAATAGCGCCGAAATTAGCAGCACTTCCTGGGCCTATTGGAACAGTGCTTTGAACACGTCGATGGGAGGACGAGCGAGTCGGTGCAAGTCCAGGTGTTTGGAATGACAACACTTGATTTGACGCGAGTTGCTGCTGATAAAGTGCTTGTTGCTGCTGTTGCAAAACTTCAATTTGACTCTGTAGGGCGATCTATAGAACTAATAAACTTCGTGGGGAATATTCAGTCCTGAAAAGAAATACCTGTTCGGCCATTATGCCCGTGATTTCGCCGCTCTCAGCCTTGCGGTGAGTTGGTTCGTGATTAGACAACTCAGAATGATACATTTGTTGTTGAAGTTGCTGTTGCTGTGGTTGAGGAAACTGAAAGCCAACATCCTCTTCATTGATAGGGGGTCCCATAGGCCCGTTACGCTTTCGAGCTCCAAACATAAAGCCAGGAGCGAGCTGAGGTCTGCCAGTGGGACCGACCGATTCTATCTGCGGTTCTTGCTGCGCAGCTAGAGCTGCAAACCGAGGGGCTACAAAACTTTGAGACTGAGAGCGAGGCTGATGGCTGGGTTGTGCATAGAAGCGCTCTTGCACTTCACCTTCCTCGAAAGACCCACTGTCCTCAACATCCTCCATCATCGCCCCCAGATGAGGAGAAAAGGAATTGAAATTGCCAGAAAGGCCAGAAGTTCCCAGCGAAACTGCTTTGCGGTGTTTTTGATCAATGTTTGAAACAGGATAAGCACCAGCTCCAGGTTGAAACCCAGGAGCTTGGGAAAGAAAATTGGACTGGGTTCCAGGTAAAATGAAAGTATTGCTTGCAGCAGCAGGTAGTTGGACGGGGGAAGTGGTCTTCAGGTCTGCGATTACTCGCTGCAGGGACGAAAGTGCGTCACTAGATTCTTTGCTGTAAGTAGGGGCTGGAGAGGACGATTGCTTGACGGAGGATTGATCTTTGGAATGTGCGTTACGCCCCGTCGAGGGTTGCGCCTTTCGATGGCCTGTACCCCGACTTGCGCTTGATTGATTCTTGTTGCGCGGTTCCGGCTTCCTCCCAGGTTCCGAGCCCTTTCGCGAGGCAGTGTCTGAACCTGATTCCACGTTGGGCGCTACGTTGCCTGCTTTCTTATTGCTACCCCTAGAGGAGGGTCGAGGACCCCCTCCTGCAGAGGCGACTCCTTTTGAATTAGAAGTAGAAGGTTGCCTCTTGGAACCACGGGCATTGCCAGAAGGAGATGGCTTCTTCTCTTCCTTCTTGACTGCAGGTTGTTGGGTTATTTCGTCCGTCATATCGTTCGTAACGTATCTTGATGAGAAAGCAAATTACAAGATTATAAAATCTTCTTGTGTTTTAAGTTTAGGTGTCGATAATGTCTGACGAAGTTCGATACGATGAGAGAAGTGGAATCAGATATGCTCACTATAACTTACCTGGAAGATTTAGGTGGTGCAAATTGAGCGGCTTTGCCCTGTGGGGCGAGTGAGGGGAAAGAATGCGCGCAGAGAGGGCTTATCGAGTGGTGGTGGTCAAAATGAAGGAGGTTTGTTGAATTGTTGTCGCTGGAACAGCTGGTCGCATGTCCAAGCAATATTCCCACGGTCTCCTATGTGTACTGCCTTAATCAAACCAAATACATCGCTTGGCATGCCAAACAACAGACAGATATTCGTGACGGTGCTAGTACATTCACACTGCAAGCTTGTTTGTAAGTACTCGATCAATATCCGCGATGACAATCATGCAGGAACATTAGGACCTTCCCAATTTTTGGATGATGGAGTTGGTGTACTCTTTCGTTGTCGCCTTACCGCCCAGGTCCCCTGTAATGGTCGTCCCCTCGGCAATTGTCTAAAAAGGTATGATATTCTCATATTAAACACTGAATAGATGCATGCACGCACGGATAAGGCGGCCCTCTCGATTTTCTGCGCATGATCATATAGATCCATATGCCTACAGAACCTGTCAGCCTGATGAAGGAAAAAAATAACATAAACCGAACAGACCTGAGCATCATGAGAGACGACAATAAAAGAGCGGTTGGATTTGCTAATCCTTTCCCTGCCAGGGCAATGGAATAAGGTCAGCTGAAAGGAGGTGGTAGCCATAGAGAGAATCGATAAGACCTGCTATGTCAGGAGCTGAACCATGCACAGCTTCAAAGATTGAGGCGTCCTTGGGTAATTATGAATAACCTTACCCAAGGTGTAAATGACTGCAACGTACTCGACCAATATTACCAGAGGGCGTCAGACCAAGGCCGCCAATTAACCCGGCACACATATCGGACAGTATATCGCCATACAAGTTGGGCATCACCATCACGCGGTCCGAGTATGGTTTTGGGTTTGTAACAACCTTGTCGGTTCCGTCAGAGTTGGATCAGGCTCTACAAAGGGGCAAGGTACTTACTTGAAGACAAACTCGGTCAAGAAGATCCTCGTCATATGCAACATCGGGGAATTCCTTTGAAACTTCCCTACACGCCGACAAGAACATACCATCTGACATTTTCCTGTGCCACAACATAAGTACCAAGAGTTCATAAGAGATAAAAGCAACAAACATGATGTTAGCTTTATGGACGGCGGTCACACGCTTCCTGCCACTTGACTCTGCGTAATGGAACGCATAGCGGGCAACTCGTTCAGAGGCATCCCAAGTGATGAGCTTGATGGATTGTACGACGCCATCAATCACCTACAAAAGATATGTTCATCTGCAGGGTTACCATCTAGAAACAACCTACTTCATGTTCAATTCCGGAGTACTCGCCCTCTGTATTTTCACGAATTAAGACTGTGTTGACATCGTCGTATGGTGTCTTGAAACCTTTGATGGACACGCAAGGACGGACGTTGGCAAACAAATTGAATGTCCGTCTAAGAGTCAAGTTCAGTGATACGTGGCCTTTACCGACTGGAAAAATGTCATAAAATGAATGGTTGTATTGGAGGATGAAACTGACTTGGCGTTGCGAGAGGCCCTGTAGAGGAGTTGAGCCCTGATCAGGCTTGAAATCTGTTAAATTTTACCTTTCAGCGCAACAGTATTCTTCTTAACAGATTGGATTGCGCTGTCCGGGATCACAGTTTTCCCCCCTTTGAGAATGGGGGTGACACTGACTTCCTCCCACTGGATTGGTACCTACACAGGAGAAAAATCAGGGCATTGAAAACAAACAGGGATAGCATCGCACATTGGCCGCGGTATAAATGTCTTTGATTGACTGGCTTATCTCAGGGCCAATTCCTTGTGAAGATTGAGCTATGGAGAAAATGGGAGACCGGGCCACTTACCATCCCCCGGAATAAGAGTGACAGTGTATTTTCCCTGGATTATACAATGAGTTTAGAACGTCGACGCGAGTTACTGGACGTACATTGCTCTCCTTCTGTCCTGCAAAGGCAGCTGTTGGCGGGCTTGAAGCGTAGCGTCTAATCGGCTGTTGCACCGTTGAACAGAAGAGTTAATGCGGATCAAGAGAAGAAAAACAAACATACGTATGTACGCCTGAGTGCGCCCTGCGCAACAGGAAAGGAACGCGACACGAACATGGTTGTGAGCTTCGTTGGTGGCAAAATTGTATCGGACTGGGAACGCACAAGTTAGGACTTTTTCGGGTTCTGCATTCAATGTACTGGGTGTCAAAAGAAAGCAAAACAAAGAACAGAAATAAAATAGAAAGAATTTGCTCAGATATTCCCAACACGACATTGTGTCGAAATTATTTTGCGGAAAGATGCTCGGAGTTGGCCAAAATTATAGCTTACAACTGTGAATATATACATGCCAAATTTCAGCAACGGAAGTACTGTATCCATTGAAAAACGTAAACTACGAAAAAAGTAACGAAATCCTGGGCTAGCGCTTTGCCGGGCAGATAACTAGCAGATCTGAGATAAATATTCAGCACAATAATCCCAGTTCTTTCATAAAACATGACAACGTAAGGCTTCAAGAGGACCCCCGAAAATCCTGCAAGAGGGTAGATACTGATTTTGGCCGATTTTGCCTGACTTTTTTTAATTCCCACGCTTTCTGACTTTGTTTTCGTGCGTTTCATCAAAAAAGAGCTCGCTGACCCCTCCAAAATTTCGAAAACTTGTCCGAATTTCGGTATCTACCCTCTTGCAGGATTTTCGGGGGTCCTGCTTCAAGCCTTCAACCAAGAGCTGTCAGATCCACCGATCTTGACCGTTGTTTACAGCTGTTGGGGGGGAGGGGGGTCCTACCAAATTAGGAGAAGTCGCACGATATGGCAAGTTCAGCGTTCTGGAAACAAATCACGATAAGCGACGAGGAGGAATCAAGGCTAGGCATTCCGGAAGATAGGCGCCATTTCCGCGCCATGACTCTCAACACTGCGACAGACCAGGCTCCTAAAAGCAGCCACTCGTCTCGCGACGTTTTCGTACTAGGAAGAACTATATTTGTGATCGTTATATAATCTGATGGGAAAGACCAAATAAACAAACCTAAGAACTCAAACTCGCGAGAGAGCGGGTGCCGGAAAAGTTGCTCGGGGAGCTCGGACATCAATGATTAACCTCAGTAAAAAGTGAAGTCAAGCAAAATCGTATGAAGTAAAGCTGCGACCGGCAAGAAAGACGATCCGAAGCGGGGCGTCACAGCTGTGACGCCGCCGCCCAAGAAAGGATCCCTGACGCACAGCCCGCGGGAAGCGCCGAGCCGAACAGGGGCAGACGCGATCGGGGAAGAAGCAAAAAAAAAAAAAGAAAGAAACAAAGGGACACGCGCTGCTGGAGAAAAAGAGAAAGAGAAAGAGAGAGAGAAAAGAAGGATA
>Ga0307507_10005989_pt1 | contig 19239 bp, 4 predicted proteins | sample 7_EM_MG_FD_207223 | JGI IMG/M metagenome (GOLD analysis project Ga0307507, IMG submission 207223) | Populus trichocarpa ectomycorrhiza microbial communities from riparian zone in the Pacific Northwest, United States - 7_EM | ecosystem: Host-associated > Plants > Roots > Unclassified | place... | reverse complement strand
CGTGCCTACTGGGCTATAAGGGCCTTAGTTATTATAAAGTATTCTAGGGCCTTATAATCCAAAACTACCTTAATAGGCTTAGGGGTCCCCTCTAGCTATATATGCTATTACTAAAAGCTAGAGACAATAGCTAGCATTTCTTTGTTATAGATATAGTAGTTTAGCTTAGTATCTATTATAGTCTTTAAATAGTATATAATAGGGTGCTATTCTCCGTTTGGTTACTTCTAGGAGAAAACGCCGGCTATTGCCCTATTTAAGGCATTAGTTTCTAGCATTAAGGGCCGTTCTAGGTTAAAGTAGGCAAGTAGGGGAGCCGATACCAGCCGTCTTTTAAGCTTATTAAAGGCCTGTATATATATAGTGTTAAAGTAGAATAGCTAGTCTTTTCTAGTAAGGTGGTTAAGAGGCCAGGCGATTCTACTATAGTTCTTAATAAAGCGTTAGTAGAAGTTACAGAAACCTAAAAATAATTATACCCCTTTTACGGTCTGTGGGGGTATCTACTAGTTAATTACGGCCGTTTTCTTTAGGTTAGCCTTAATTCCGTCTATACTAATAATAAAACCTAGGTACTTTATACGCTTAATACTAAATTCTAATTTCTTAATATTGGCCTAGAGACCAGCCTCGCGGAGCTATTATAGGACTTTATAGATATACTCTTTATATTCTAACTTATTTTTGGAGTAGATTATAATATTATCTAAATAGGCCGTATAGAAGTTGTTAAGGTAGTTAAAGAGTATATTATTTATATATTGCTGGTACGTAGCCGGTCTGTTAGTTAGTCTAAAAGGAAGTACTTTGCATTTATATATTCTGTAATAGGTCTAAAATATAGTAAGATCTTCTAATTTAGGGTCTATTCTAATCCGGTAAAAGGCCTAATGGATATTAAGCTTAATAAAGATCTTAGCTCTACTTATTTAGGTTAAAGTCTTATTAAGTAAAGGCAGTAGGTAGCGGTCCTTGCGGGTTATATTATTTAGTTTATAGTAGTTAATACAGAAATAAAGTCCTCTATTTAACTTTTTAGTAAAGAGAATAGGCGAGTTAAAAGGGGCTTAACTAGGTTTAATAAAGCCCTTATTTAGGTTATTAATAAGGTACTACTTTGTAGCCTATAATTTGGCAGTAGACTGCTAATAAAGGGGGCTATAGCTAAGTATGTCTTCCTTATCTGGCTTAATCTTAATTTTGTGGTTATATAGTTAGTAAGGTAGGAGTATATCTAATACTACCTTAAAGAATATGTCCTTAAATTTCTAGTATTAATAGGGTAGTTTCTGTTCTACTAGCTTCTTATCTATAAGCTTGCCTTCCTATTTACTAAACTTATTTTTCTTTTCCTTAATTATTTAATTAATTTTATATAAGCTGGTAGTAAAGGTAACGGTATTAGGTTAAACTAAGTTCCGGTAGAATCCTATAGCGCTAATATAGTAGATATTAACTGGTGGGAGGTCCGTAGGTTTTTTTATAGACTATTATTAGGCCGTATTTTACGGCCTAGGGTTTATAATCTTTCTTAGCTTCTATTCCATCTTCTATAAGTTATCCCTCCGGTCTATATATTTAGTATAACATTTAATACTCCTTGCTATTTTTTATAGCTATATAGGGCCTAAGTTCCCTATAGGGAGCTCCACTAGCTTTTTACTACCTTTTTTAATCTTTAGTACGGGTGGCATAATATAGGTAGTCTAGGGGCGGCGTAGTATATAGATCCGTTATGGGTTAAGCTATATGTTCTTTTTAAAAGCCTAGTCCCTATATATAGTATTAGCCTAGTAAATAGTGTCTATCTATAGCCGTATAAGGTTTTTTATTATAATGCTGATTTTCTTTATAAAAGAGGGTATTAGGGGTAGGGTTTTGGGCTAGATAAGCCGTCTACTCTGTATATTAAGCTATAAGCCTAAATAGGCTAGTTATTTTCTTTCTAAGATTATATTATAGCTTCCTAGGTCTATAATAAGAAAGGGGATATTATACTACCTTTATCTATCTATACGGAGGTAAATCCGCAAGATAGTTATAATAGGTAATCCTATCCGTCTATTATACCCACAAATAGAAATTGGTTTAGGTAGTTCTTTAAAGGGTGCATTTAAAAAGTTAGCCAGCCTTATAGCATACTAGGTATCTATTAAGGTAAAGGCATTTGCTCTAGAGTTAGCTAAAGCAGAGGTTAAAACTTAATATCTATTACGGAATAAGGTATAAGGGATAGTATAGCTTCTTTTACTAACTAGCTAACCTAGATTAATATATAACATATTAATCCCTTTTAACCCTAGAGAGGAGTCTTTCTCTAGGGTTCCTCTTTTTCTAACTCTATACTATCCTCCTAAATTAATAGAACCTTACTCGTTTTTACCTTTATCTAGTAATCCTTTATAAAGTAGTCTTTCTAGCTATATAAGAAGCAAGCTCCTTAATTACTAAGGGCCTATTTATAGGGGTTGTTGTATATAGGCTAAGTATGCGCTAGACCCATAGCAGGACTAGCTATACGGCTAGCTACTAAATTAATAGCGGGCTATATAGCTGGTGCTATAGGAGTTGTAGATTATGCTAGGGTGTTATAGGCTATTTATAAAGTGCTTATAGTCTAGTTTAGAGAGTTTCTAGCTTTATACTGCTTAGATTATGCCTTAATTTAATAAAGGCCTTAGTTAATAGCTAGGCAGTAGTCCGTAAGTACCTTTAGCGTCTATATAGTAGTAAAAACTAGCAGTATAGCGCGCTATAGGTCTAGGGTAAGCTTATTAAAAAGGTCTAGTATTAGGTCTTTATAGGGAATTTAGGCTTAGCCAGCTAGGTCTAAAAAGTAGGTCTAAAAGGCTAAAAAGGTCTCTATTATCTTTATATTAAAAGCTTTATAATTAAGGCGGGTGTTCTATGTCTTAAAAGGGTCCTTATAAATAGAAGATAGGTAGTTAACTATCTCTTTTTTAGAGAGGAAGGGGTCTACTAAATCCTAGGCGTATTATAGACATAGATGCGTCTATGCGTCCCCGCTAGTACGGCCAAAGACATAGGCCATTTTAGCTTAGGTAGTAGGGAAGTAGTCTATATTAACTTTAAGCTTATCTTATAGTTAAAGCTTCCAATTATTAAATATAGGGTTAGTTCCGTTTATAAGCAATAGGGGGTCTATAACCTTCGCGGACCGTAATAATACTAATACTATATATTAGGCTAGGGTCTTAAGGACCGTAGTAAATCTCTAGGTGTTTAATAACTCCTTACTAGGTATAGGGGTATCTCTAGTTTTAAGCAGCTCTTAAAGCCGTTTAATTTTAGTATTAGCTACTATAAGCTCTTCCTAGGGGGTTAAGACAGTAACTGTTTTACTATTAGAGGTATTTATAGGTCCTATAGCGGCTTTACCAGCTGCTATATTTCTTAGCATAGTGGTAGGGGTATTAGGTAATTTCTAGTATTTATTTATTTTCTAGGGGTTCTAGTCCGTGCGTGTCCTATTCTTAGGTTTTGCATTCTATTTATATTCTTTTAGCTCTTAGGGGTCTATCCTATCCTTATAGTCCTAGTAATGTCCTTAGGGTCCTATTCTATGTCCTTTATAGATATATTTAAGTTCCTTTTTAGGAAGAAAGAGTAGTTAAGCTTTAGATAATATTAGCAACTCAGTTAATTAAGGCACGAGCACGGCAAGAGGGACGCGCAAGCCTATATAATTAGTAGTCTATAAACAAGGATCCAAAGCTAGAGAAAGGAAGGAGAAGAATAGTAGCGCCGCTTAATATTTTATGCGGTCCTCAAGTCATGTAACTCGCGTCTACCATAATCCACATCTGCCAAGATCCACCGTTTTCCACCAGCGCCGTAACAATTAAGCCATTACGTAATGCGGCTAAACTGGGTAACTTAGTGGAGAAAATAGTAGCTAAAAACAGCATTTTACAAGCCTAAATTAAGGGGCTTTAGAATGCTGTTGTTATTAAAAAGAAAAGGCAAAAGAGAGGGAAGCTATATATTAAGAATATTTATATAATAAATGAAGGTAATGTGACGGCGCTGGGGCGCGTCACCTAGTCAGGGGTTCGCTTAGGACTTGGCATGTGTATATGGACGTGGCCTCACCACCTTCTCTTGCTCCTCAGCTTAATATCTTCGTAATACAGCATTCGTTCGCTTCATCTTGGAAGCATTTGTTCAAGTCTTCGTTAAGACATTTGTTCAATGGTTCGAGCCGTCACAGGTAAAGCTACCTTCTCGTCGCCGACTAAACTTAACACCATAAAGCAGGCTATTAGGGACGAGGAGGCTATAAAACAACAGATAGCGCTAGAGAAAGCCTAGGCGAAAATTTAAAAACAGGAAGAGAAGAAGAATAACAAGAAAGTAGTAAAACAAAGGCATTAAGATTGGGAGAAGTTGGTACGGCAAAAGAAGTAGGCAAAAGATGATAAAACCGCTCAACGTTTAGCCTCATTACAGCTTAAAAAAGACTTACAATAATAAGTTTAGAGCCCTACTAAGCAGTTTAGAGGCTCACCTTTAAAGAAACGGGTAACAATAATGGTAGAGTCTAGTAATAATAAAGAGGTAGTAAAAATCAGAAGCCCGCGGCTTCGGCAGCAGAGAAACGCACCCGCTTATCTAACAGACTATATAGTCGGATAAAAGTTTCGCATAGTATTCCTAGTTATAACTTTAAAATTTGAGCCCATTTAATGCAGTGGTTGAATTGTTATTAATTAATTAGAGTAATGCGTTGTTTAAAAAAATGTGGTGCAAGCTGCAGGGATATACACGCTGGCGGGAGACCTTTTAAGAGGTTAACGCTTCCTAGGCTCTCTATTAACTACAATAACTGGATAGGCGGCGTTAATATTTACGATTAGCTTTGAAGCTACTATACTACCCAGATTACTATTATGCGCACCTAGCTGCCCTTGTTCTTCTAGGCGCTTAATGCGGCTATAATTAACGCCTATATTATTAGTAAGAAGATCTTCCGGATATTAAGGAAGCCCTTCCTCTAAACCCACCACCGTTTCCGCATACAATTGGCATAGAACCTCGTTATTATGGGCAGTCGGCAGATGGGCCTAAATAAGTATATATCACGGATTCTGTCACGAAGTTCGTGTAGAGGGGTTTATTGATTAAATGGGTTGATTGATTAATGATCTTGACTTGATCGTTAATTGATGTCGATGTCTTGACCTAGGGCCCCTGGGGCTCTAAAGATATTTACAATGCACGTGCCCCATGCACGTAACTCATGCACGTATCCCACGCCTTAGAGAATACAGATTATCTAACACACCCCCTTAGCTTTAAGCTCTTTAAGGTCAAAGCTAGCCACCTTCTCGTGTCCGTTAATAAGTTAATTAAACCGTAATCTTATCTAAATCCTTTTATCTTACTCTAATACCATCCCTTAGGTCCTCTAGTTGCTTCTCCTTATCCAGCTACTCCTTAATATCCACCATCCCAATTATATTAACGAAACTTTGAAACCTCTGCTTAGGTAGGGCCTTTGTAAGTCCATTAGCAATTATCTCCTTTATCACTATCTATTAAAATCATACTTATCTTATTGCATATTCCTAACGTAGCTAGTGTTAATAGATATTAATATATCAGAGCTTTATAATTAGCTTTACTATATTTTCTATAATCAGTTGGAGCGTCTAGGTGTTATTATATTTAATAATTAAGGGCTCATTTAGGCGTAACGTTATTGCTTTAAATAGCCTACTAGTAAAGATAGCTTTCTTTACTGTTTATAATAGGGCTAATAACTCGGCTTCTATACTCAACATTATAACTACACCCTACTTATTTGCTCTCCAGGCGATTAGCCCCCTAAATAGCTTTATAATATATCCTTACGAGCTCTTTCTGTCAACGGAGTTGTCCGCGAATGATGCATTACTGGCATAGATAAATAATTACGCTTTACCTCTACCATCTCTTTTATTGTCTTATCCTTTATTGCATATTCCTTTGTCTCTCTCTCTACTATTCATTCCTTCCTCATCTCCTCTATAGCAGATTGCTCTGCTTCTTATACTATATAGGTATTGGATAACTCTATCTGCCGCTTAATAATGCTCTTAGCTTAGGTCCTAATTAAACCTTACTAGCCTTAATACTGCAAACGCAATATCCAGACGCGTTATAGTAGCTACATAGAGTACTAAACCCAATTTTCTCTAATATAGCATCGTAGAGGCTGGTAGGGATATAGGGCGGACTAATAGGTCTATATTAGGGGACAGACGCGTCAAACAGATTAATCGGTAATTAGTAAAGAGGAGTTCCAATTCTACTATAGGAGTATCTAGAAGACGCCCTCTAAGATCTATCTTATACTAGTTAGCTATCTTCTTAATATAGGCTTCCTAGGATAGCTACAGAAGCCTCTAGCTATAATTACATAGCACGTGGATTCCTAGGAACCATTTTAGCTTACCAAGGGTACTTATCTGGTATTCCTTACTTAGCTTCTTAATTACTTCTTAAGCTTTCTTCTTATCTGTCTTTCAGTAGTAGAAGACAATATCATTAACATAAAAGAAGACGACTATTTTACCTTTTAGCATAATACACGGCTCCTAAGGTACCTCTTTAAAACCCAATTTATTTAATAAGCTCGTGAGATTCTTCTGCTATAATAGTAGTAATTGTTGTAGTCTGTATAGGGCTTTTCTTAAGCGTAGTACTTTATCTGTCTTTCCTTTATTAAACCCTAGTAGTAGCTTTATATAGACGACCTTATTAAGATCGCAATAAACAAACGCATTAACTGTATCTATCTATATCATCTTCAGGTCGAATTTTGCGGTGATCGCCATAAGTGTTTAGAAGGTCGTACTAGCTAATATAGTAGCTCTCATAGGTAGGTCTCCTAGGGCCTATTAATTTCCGCAAACTACTAATTATGCCTTACATTTCTGGAGAAATCCATGCTTGTCCATCTTATAGATAAATACCTATATTAAGCTAAGGACCTACTGTCCCTTTACGTACTTCTTATCTGTTTCTTAAAACAACCTTATTTAATAATAGGATTGGAGGTAAGCTTATTAAGCTTCTTAGAACTAATCTTAAAAAGGATGCGTATTAAGATCGCGGATTAACTAAGGTGGCGGAGGTAAGTTCTTCCTATATAATCTAACATCGCGTGTTCTGCCTAATTTTAGCTTGCTGTTATTAAATTAACTATTAAGGTTAAACTTCCTTTCTACTAAGAAGGCGCTATAATAGGCTAATATAATTCTTTTGGTAACAAAGTCTTTAAACCTATTATTACAGGCTTCCTTAAATAAGTCCTTAATAGAGTTGTTAAACACCCCCTAAGTATAAAACCTGTCTCCTACTTAGCTAATAATGTCCTAATCAGTACCTTATACATCTAACTTTATAGAATACTTGACGTAAAAGGCATATAGAGATTCTTTATCTTCTTCTATTAAAGGTGGCGTATAATACGCATCTTTAAGAGCTCTTACAAGCTTAAGATCTGCTAACTTATTAAAGGTTTAAACTAGCTTATCAACATTATCGTCTTCCTCTTAAATTAACGGTTTAAATACTTCTTTATTATCTTCTAGAAGGACCTTATTCTTAGTTAGGGTATTAGGGAGTTAAATCTTCTTAATCAGCATATCTAACTCAGCGTGTAGGTCCTTTAAGATGTCTATTTACTTGCTATTAAAGAACGTCTTCTTATCAAAGATAACGTCCCTAGTAGAGATAATAATACCTTTATATAGAATCCAGATCCTATAGATATTAGTAGAGTTATAGCCAACAAGGTAGCTAATATGGGCTTACAGATCTAGCTTACTTAGCCTTTTCTTCTTTAGCTAGGCGTCTGACGTCATCGCATACGCCCTACAGCCGTAGGCTTTTAGGTGCGCTAGTTACGGCTTTCTTAACCCATTAGCTAGGAAGGTATAGAACCTCTTATAGGGCGATTTCCAACCATTACTTTCTTATGGCGTTCAATCTTGAAGGTAGACTGCATAGTTAACTATCTCTTTCTATAGATTATATAGTAGATTGGCAGCAATTCTTATTACATATACTCTCTTAATAATTACACCCCCTAAGCGTTTAGCGGTACTATTTTAAGCTTAGGTATAAGGCGCTAAAGGCTTAAATATAATCCTTTAGGTCCGTAGCTATTTAAGGGTTCTCCTTCTCCCTAGCTTGTTGTCTAATCTAATAGTATTAACCTTAAGGTTATGCCTCAGACAAATCCATTAGATGAAATCTTTAAGCACTTATAGTATCTCCTTCTCTTTACTATGCGTTATTATAAAATACGGGAAGGTTCTCCCTAAGAAGGTGTTATAGATAAATATAACTCGTACAAATCCAGCATACGCTTCCTTAAGGTTAGTCCAGTTAATATAAAGGTTAAGATAAGGTTTATTAATATTCTGTTTTAAGAACCTTCTTAAGACCTAACGCTTGATTTTGGCAAGACTGCAATATTAACATTCTATTATCTTTAGGCCTTAAAGCTTAACTCTTAGGGCGTTAAGACCTAAATAATAAAGGCTTATAGGTCCTAGATGACCTAGACGCAGATACTATAGATACGCATTACCTGTTAAATCTAAACAAGCGTCTCTTGACGATGCTCTACGCTTCCGTTAGCGGCGTAGCAGTTAGCTTATATTAAACGCTGATTGACTTTCTAGTTGGACGTATTTAATAGTCTGTTATCTATAACGTTCTTCTATTTAATATAGGATCGTGTTATCCTTCTAAACTAGAAGATTGTTGTCTCCTTTATTATCCTAGTAGAACCCTTATTTTTGAAGCAGACGGAACAACACTAGATTCGTATTAAAGTCCGTATAAAAGGCAACGTCCTTAAGACGTAGGGTTCCCTTGCTCTTGTCTAGTTTTGTGATTTGGATAGTGACATCGCCATAGCCTAGTATAGGCACTTCTAAGCTGCCGGCGGTAATATATTCGTGTCTTAGAGCTTTCCTAAAATTGTAAAAACAAGAGAGGTTATTAAAGATATAGAGAGTGGTTTCTAAGTCAAGAATAGTTAATAGCTTTAGTAGATAGGTTTAACCAGTGTAATATAATTCTAGGAATATTGCATTAGCTTCTCCCTTAATTTTAACTTTCTGGCTCTTATCCTGTTGTTATTAGGCCTTATCTTCTTGTTCTTTAAGTCTAATCTTCACAACTTAGTTAGTAAGATTCTTATTCTTTTCTACCTTCTTTAGTACCCTATTAATGCGCGCATCTCCTATTGTAACTCTTACAGGTCTCTTGTCTTTAAATAAACACCAATAGTCCCATAGGGAGTGTCCTTGTATTCCGCACGCTAAGCACTTAGGCGTTGGCTTCTTATAGGACGTCTCCTTATCTACTAGTATCCTGGCTCTCTTTAAGCGTCTATTGTGTGCTAAGGCCTTTCCTCTTTATAAACCTTTAGTAGTATTAGAGTAATCCTTAGTGGCTTGCTCTATAAAGTCTGCATTAAAGGTACTGCCTCTTATAGTAGTATTAGCTTTCTTTAAGGGTGTTCTAAGTCCTTCTTATAGCTCCTTTGCTACTCTATAGTATTTGGAAGATCTCGACTTCTAAGGGTCATTTGACTTGGTAGTGTACTTTATACAATAGGTGTTGCTAAAAGGTTAAATAACTTCTGCCAAATCTTAAAGCTAGATACTATTGGATATTTAAGGGATCTTGTACTTCTCTCCTAGGGATATTACGTGTTCCCATTAATCTAGCCATTAGTTTAATTTTAACAACTATTTAAACCCCTTAAGGGCTTCCGTATACTAGTATTATACCTTCTTCCTAATAAATAATAAGGTAGGTTCTATGTTCTCCTTTAGCCAAGATAGCCATTCTTTAACTATTAAGAAAGGGTTAAGCAGTAGCTTCTTTTAAATTAATACTATAGATATAATCTGGGTGCGGATCTATTAAAGATAATCTTCCTATCTTAGGAAATACTTTATATCCTAGTTATAGTATCGTCTACTATTCTTATACGCTTTCTGTTAATTCATTAAGAGCTGCGTATATAAGGTTACATTCTTATTAAAATCTATAACTTCTAAATAGGCTGGTTCTTGTAGTAGACCTTGTTAAGGTGCTGCACCATCTAGGTTAACGTGGGCCCAAATTTGCTGATCCACAAGGGCTTAGAGTTGCCATAGCCATTACTCTCAGTCTTCTAACTTATTAAGGATAATCGTCATTAACGAGCTCAACGTTAGTGGAGTCATTTAACTAATAGGCAAAGGAGGGATTGAGATGGTATTTTATTATTAGGATTGTCCTGTTGTTAGGATCGTCCTTATTATTAGATTAAGGTGGAATCTTATAAAATCTTATAGAATCTCGTCGAAGACTCGTCTTATAACAATTAAGGTAGGATTTCTGTTAGAGTCTGCGTCTTAACGATGAGGTGTTAGAGTCTAACAATAAGGTAGAATTTCTTTAAACGATTAAGTAATAGCTAAATAGCTTCTTAAGTTAGCAGACCGGGCTTATAACTGTCACAAAGTTCGTGTAGAGGGGTTCATTGATTAAATAGGTTAATTGATTGATAATCTTGACTTGATCGTTAATTAATGTTGATGTCTTGACCTAGGGCCCCTGGGGCTCTAAAGAGATTTACAATGCACGTGCCCCGTGCACGTGACTCGTGCACGTGTCCCACGCCTTAGAGAATACAGATTATCTGACAGATTCCGGCCGTAGCACCGCTAAGGGCTCGCCCTAGGCGAGCCTTGGCACCTACAGTATATAGAGCCACAGTGCCTACGCACCTCTTGCACCTTTATACAACATCCTGTCGTGTACCTAGTCAATGCTACGACGTTTATAGAGCCTCCTGACCCCGTTCTGTGACAGTATAATACTGCGCGTCTTCTTTATTAAGGCTTACTAAAATATGGGCAATATTAATCTGGTATTAGGCCTGGTTATAAAAATAGAACGAATTAAAAAACTACCTATGTTACCGCTAAAACCCTACTACTTGTAATTTAATGGTGTAAGACGCGAACTCACCGTTCTATTAAAAGCTTTATAAGGAAATAAGGCTATAAGAGCCCATTAAGGTGCTAGATATGTAGATGGAAGGAGGCAAAGAAGCTTATAGTAAAGATTAGGTAAATGGTATATGAATGCGAGGCCTGCAGGCTTCCTCTATGCCTTTGGTGCTTTAAGAACTTTTACTTAGTAGGCGACAACTAGGTGACTATTTTAGGTTATCTACTTCCTTATACCTCTAATATTGAGACTCTAAAGCTAATTAAGCCTTGCTGCAGCGTCCTTCTTAGCCTCCTTTAAGCCCTCCTCTACTACCTTTAATTGATCCTCTATATTAAATAACCGCTGATTAAACTGTTTAACCACTTATAGCACTTAATACATCTCATTTAATGTATATAGCACGTCCTCCCTTATAACCTTAAGCTGATCCTTTACCGGCTTATTCTTATTAACGTTAAGAACGCGTATAAAGCGGATAGGTGGCAGTAATTTAGGGAAGGACTCTAATGGAGGATTTTCCTATATAGTTAGCAGCTGGTTAATGGAGGAAGGGCAGAAACCTACAGTCATAACATTATATATTACGGCTTTTTGCCCAACTTCCTAAAAAAAAATGTATATAGGTGTTTTTGGAGGTGGCCTTCTGCAGCATTTCATCAGCATCGCAATATTGACGCGTTTTGGTGAGGCTTGCGAAAAAATCACGCTAGCTAGGGTGCCTGCAGCATGCTAACCCAGGCAGGAGCGCCCAAAGCGCCCAATACGAAAAGTCTCTTCTGCCACATAAAGGGATATCGCGGTAGTCAAAACCGGCTTATTTATAGGTGCATATGCGTTGTATATGCTAAGCTTATACAAATACCTGTTATAGCCTATCTTTTTATATAATAGTAAGTGTATATGCGTTGTAGGTGCTAAGTATATATAGACACCCAGCGCAGCCTACCTTTTATAGAATAGTAGGTGTATATACGTTGCATATGCTAAGCATATATAGACACCTAGTGTAGCCTACCTTATATATAACTAGTAGAGTATAGGCCAAGCATATACTAAGTATATGCAATACGTATATATAGCCTATACCAATATTGTAAGAGTATATATTAGATCCCGTAATAGTCGCAATAAATTCGCGAGTACCGCCTAGCTATTTAGTAATATAGAGTGGGATACGCTACGTATATGCCCTATATATGCCCCGTATATGCAACTTAAAGCGTTATATAATATTCTTTATTTATTAAATACTCTAAATTCTAAAAAAAAAAATTGTATATGCGCTGCATATGCATAAAGCTCAGCGGGGTTAGAAGTTGAGTGCGGTTAGAAAGGTTGTAATAGGGGTTACGGAAAAGTTAAATAGGGTCACTAATGGGGTTGGCGAAAGCTAAATGGGGTCACTAATGGAGCGCCAGAAAAAGGTCGGTGGGGTTACACTTTTAGCCATATAGAACGCGCATTGGTAGCTATATTTAACTTAAGCGACTGCATAAACCAAAATATCTAGGGCATATGCTATGTATACGCACATAGGCACTTAGACATATACATATACATACACACATATATATACGCGAATTTATATATATCTCGCTACACTAATAACAAGTGAAAACTATACTAAGGCAAATAAGAGTATAGTAGGATGGTTAAACGGCCTACCAGTTAGTATGGACAACCATATGCTACGCATATGCTAAGTATACGCAGGTATTCTAGAGCGTACCTAATATTGAATACGAAGACAATAGTTCTTAAGATAATATAATCGGCAGGGAGAGTATTAAAGATAAGGAGAATAAGGAGAATAAGGAGAATAAGGAGGGCGAGGAGGGCGAGGGCTAAGATAGTACGTAATAGCGGCTTCCATTTTATATGGGTCTCTCCAAGGTAACACTATATACGACTTTATGCATATGCTATGTATATGCTTAGAATAGCTAGGGCACACTCTAAGACTATAGAGCACTTATTAGCTCTAACGGTAAGCATTAAGTTATTATCCAAGAGGTAATAGACCATATTATAATGCCAGAATATCCAGCAACCAGAAAAGAAGGAATTGTATACTTTATCTATAAAGCAACACCTCTGCTATCTATAGATGCAGATAAAAAAACAGTACGCGAGGTTATTAATCGGTATATGTTAAAGGTAAGTAATATATATATAGAGTATATGCTGTATTTATATATCTAGCAGATTTAATTCTTATTCCATTAAACTGGTAACCCTAAGATTATATAACTATAGCTTCTTGGAGAAAATAATAATTGGGAGAATAGAAAAGTATTTTATTAAGCGTTTAAATGTAGCGGTATTAGACACTGCGAGTACGCCTATAAGGATATACTAAGCATATGCTCGGTATATAATAGGGTTAAGCCCGAATTAATTAACGACCTCCAAAAGTATAGTAGTCGTCTATACTAGGTAGTAGAGATTAATAAAAAGCTTAAACAAAGTATAGAGAGGTAAGCATTATCTATATATATTAGGCATATACTTATAATATATAGCTACTACCACGGTGTTCTATAATTATGGCGGTAGTGTATCTACCCTAGTATACAAGAACGTGTATGTAGTAAAAGCAGACTAACAATATTTTTTCGGCATAAAGTACGCATATAGCCCGTATATGGTCCGTATATGCGCGATATATGCTTATTATATATAGGTAGAGTTTATTAGTTGTTCTAGCAGCAGTAATATTAAACTATAGCATACTGCCTGGCCTTTATTATTAACAACTGCCCGGGTAGATATTTAATACCTTTGTTTATTTATTAAATATAGAGTTTAGGAAGTTAAATGAGAATATACCTATATTGGATATATAATGTTAAAGCGAAAATATTGTGGTATGTAATATATATGTCGTGTATACGCTATATATATGCTAAGTCTACGTAAGATTCGACCACCTATAAGGCTAAGGTAGGGTAGTGGGCCGAATATATGGTGTATAGTTAGATTGCTATATTCCTATTAATATGGTATGGTATTCTTATATTTGCCTTATTACACGGAATTTTTATATATATTATCCACTATATCCAATAAAGCTACCAGTCGACCTTGCTAATAATGTAGTTAAAGTAATAAAGTAGGTAGATGTCCTAAGCCTTACTATATATATACTCCGTATATATATAGTATATGCGAATGAAACTACTTACCATTATATAGGTCGATTTATCCTATTACCGCAGTACTATATTTTATATAAGAAGTATGGGACGTAGATACTACGTGCGGTATATAGCAGTCTTAATATTAAGGATCAAATTACTGCTCTAATTTAAAAGGAAAGGCTACTATAGTTCCTAGAGGGGACGGCATATATAGGTGAGTATAGGTTAAATATACGCCAAGTATATGCAGAGGCTAAGCGTAGTAGGTATACTACGTAAGTTCTCTATTAATTAATATAAAGAGAACACCAAGTAATGGATTTGGGCAATTTATAACTTTGATAACGAGTATTTCCTTATTATATGCTGTATATATATGTAAGCTAAGGCATTCTAACGCGTAACATGTATTGAAATGGACCTATTATTTAAGATAGTTTAAGGTAAAATAAATGTATTCTTAATTGTAGGATGGGACGAGAATTCTAAACGTATATATACCCTATACCACGTATATGCTATGCATAAGCTAAACACTTATAATAGGAATTAAGGTTTAGGTATACGCCTTTCTTAACCTAGAAACACGTGCTACGTACGCAAAGATGTTTCAGCTAGTATTTAAGGTTTTAGGTAATACTGCTCGATTATCTATACAATTTGCGCATATCCACGGAACTGGACTTCGCACTGCTATAGTTAATATATGTAAGAAATAAGCTGGCGGTAAGTATACGTTCTGTATACGCTTTATATATGCTTTGTATATGCTTTGTATATACTTATAATATATAGGCTTTAGAGATTACCTATATATAATTAACTTATCCCGTAAATGGGATGAACACCTTTAGTATATACTTGTATTCTGCCTAGTATACGTTAAACGAAACTTTATAAAGCGCTTTCCAACTTATAAAGTAAGATATATTATAGAGCAGATATAGGAAGCGGAGATAGAGCAGAAACTAATAGTGCGTATATAAAGCATATATACACTACATCCGGAGCTTACGTCTTGGATAAATAATAAGAAGAAAACATAGATACTAGCCAGGCTTGCAAAGAAAAAGTTAAAGGTCCCTTATAAGTGGTGGGTATATACACAGAAGTATACTAAACTTAGTAAAAGTAGTTACTTTTAAGATAATAACTTTACTGGTTAAAAATTATGCGTGCTTACCGTAGTACTCCGGTAAAGGTATACGCTCTATATATACACTGTATATTCTAATATTTTAGTATAGGCTTAAACTCCGTATATAAGAAATGTTTGATCTATAAGAGCTATATAAAGAAACGGGAATAGATAATATATGGAAAAATCATAGTGACTTAAAGCGGATAGTAGTACAGCTACAGAAATAATGTATGTATATATGCTGTATATGCAAAGTATATACTAAGCTTAAGCAGCGCAGAAGTAGCGAAAATTAGCTAAGCGGCGAGCCAGAAATCCTAGGCTTAATCTTCCTTAGAATCCTTAAACCCTATTTAATACCCCTAGGCCTACTATATCTAGTGGCCAGATTATCTCACAGATAAGTATAGTAGATAATAATATTGTATTAGTATTGGATATGTTGCGCGTATCTACCATATATATAGTAGAAATGCCACTACTACCATTACGAAGTTAAATACCCTGGACTGTGGGTAAGAGGTATAGGTTTTACCTATTTACAGAGGAGCTAGAAAAGGAGGCATATACACTATATATAGAAAATATGGAGTAATGAATTAACGAATTGAAATAAGCTAAAGATGTATATAATAGAGCAAAAGAACTAGCAGAGCTTAAGAAATGGGCGTAGGAATATGGTATTAGTATATAGGGCGCATATGCACGGTATATATATAGAAAGTATTACGTAGAGTTCCATAATAAATGAAGAATTAATTAATGTGGGCCTTCCGCCCTATGCCCTATATTAGGTATATGCCTAGCCTATTTACCAAATAAACCCTATTAAAACTCCGATAATGCGTACTATACGCTGCGTATATAGCGTGCAGGCCTAGTATATGCTGGGACTTATAGTTTAATACTCGGGCGAGTATAGCGGGTTAAGTGGCGAGTTCCACCCGTGGCTTATATAGAGCATAAGCATAACGTACGTAATAGAAGGAACTAAACTTACTAGAGCTCTTACCTCTGCTATAATAGCCCGTTGTCTTTCTGCTCGCTAGTGCTAAATATTAGCTGTGTATATGCAGGGAATGTATAAGGTAAGCTTACCCCTTTGGCGGTAGGTAGACGGTAAGGGGGACTCCTCGCGGTTACCTGGCGGGGTTAGGCCGCGCTATATATATAGTTAGCGTATGCTAAATATATATAGGTAAATACTAACCCTGCGTTTTAAGCTGGTGGAGGGGGTAGATAGGCCAACGTGCTGTTTTTTTCTTATTAGTATACGCCTAGTATAAGCACGTGTTGACCTATGGTTAGTAGAAGATATTGTAGGTTTATATATACGAAGTATATACGCGTATAAGCTAGCAATATAACCAAGTAGTGGTTTTAGTAATGTATATGCGGGGCCTATATAAAGTTGGACTTTACCAATCTCCTGGATATAGAGATAAGCGTTTGTTTCTAAATCGGGTAGTAGCCCTAGTGGTAGCCATGCTTATTCCTTCTATACGCTACCCTTAGGCCTACGAGTACCCTTAAGTCTGGAATTAAACTTAGGGGGAATAAGTATATAGATAAATAGATAGATAGATAGATATATTAGGGTATAGCGCGCATATATAGAAGCGAAACTAATACTCTTACCTTATGATGGAATTGCCTACTAAATTAGGTGGTAAACCCCTAGTCCTAGGCACTGTATCTAGTTAGCTTAGGCTAGATATATACTAGGTATAGGGTAAGCATACGCGAACAGAGTGTAGGCGTCTATATACTCCAAAATTCTTAACCCTAAAGGGCCACGGCTATATGCAGTATTAGTACTGTATATATATTATATGTGTATAACCTACTTGGGCTTATACAGGTATCTAGTATCCTACTAGCTACTAGAGAGAACGAAACGCTTTAGAGCGCTACGTTATATTAGCGTTGTATATGCGTAGCATATACTAGGCATATACTTCTCCCCTATAATTAACTCTGCAGCCAACGTGTTAGTAGTAGAAGGGTTAGTTACTGTATATAGTAAGCATATACCTCCGCTAAACTGCACAGTAATACTTACGGGTACCGCTGTGCTTGTTGCGGACATGGCGGCAGTACTACAACTATATTAGTAAAAGACGTAGATGCTATGCATATGCGGAACATATGCTTGGCTAGGCCGTAAAGACCCAGCCGCACATCTGCGTGCCATTTACTATAATGTCGCAGCTATATTTGTTGTTAGCATATGCTGTATATAAGGTATAGATATGCGACCTATACTATGGAGTTAATAGCAGACAGGATGGAGGTAGGGTTAGGTAGATCTAGTTTACGCTTAGTATATACACACTCTTTGCATAGAGCCTTTCTGGCACCTACTTGCGTTATCCTAGACCGTCACAGCTGGGGCTGCATAAGGTTAGCATATACTATAGGTATATGGCTCTAGATTTACGTACGCCTTCTACCTACTATGGCTGCTACGGCGCGTGCTTTGTCTACTATAAGCATATACCTTATATACGCGTTCTCTATAACTAACCTAGTGTTACCCAGTTGGGGTTAGGGTTAGGGATTGGGCCTGTATACTTCTATTAGTATATGCTTACTATAGTAGTACCTAAAGGCGCTGGGGTTAGTAGCACTGGCCACCTACGCATTATTAAAGTCTGCGATTATAAGATTGCTTATAGTAAGCGTAGGCAGAGCGTATGCTAGAGCGAAATTAAGATATTAATATTATCCTAGCCAGATGTTAGCATATGCAGCGCTTATGTATAGGCTATGTAGTATATACTTGTGGCGTATACTGTGGTGTTATAGAGAAGTTCTAGTACAACCGCTGTTGTTGTGGATATGTGACGCGTATGCACGGGCCATGTTTTGATAACTTAGCTCGCCTTAGTAGCTAGTGGGATGTATATGCCCCGTATATACAATCCACGCATTCTATAATATTTACAATTTATTAAATACTGCGATTTAAAAATAAAAAAAATTATTTTGTATATGCGCTGTATATGCAGAAACTAAGTGGGGTTAGAAGCTGAGTAAGGTTAGAAAGGTTGTGACCCTGTTTAACTTTGTGACCCCCCCGAGTTTTTCTATAACCCCCCTAAGCTGTAAGCCCGGTTGTGACCCCGTTAAACTTTCTGACCCCGCTAAGTTTTTCCGTGACCCCCCCGAGCTGTAAGCCCGGAGAAAGCTATGGCTTTGACATGGTTCGGAAAAGCCGTAGCTTCCTAGGCAGTCGACGCAGGAAATTTCTTGGCAGGGGCTCCTTTTATAAGCTCTAGCGCAGAGGCGGCCAATCTAGAGCGATGGGTTGGAATACTCCGCAAACCCCTGAATTCGAAGCTTCGCCCTCCGATTTGGCAGTTGCTCACTCCGTAGTTGAAGTGCATTTGCCTTTTGCACCCTTGGCGAGAAGCTCGATGCTTATAGTAAGGGCGAATACTAACTATATCCTAAGAAGGGTATTAGTTTCCGCATCTCCACAATTGTGGGAGTACGGTCCACTTCTAAGCTTTTATCTGATTTTGATAGAAGCATGTACCTTAACCTCAGACCAACTTAGAGATAGGTATAAGAATTTCTTTAAGCCGCAAGCTTTGAGCGAGGCGATGTGTAAACCCTATTTAAGCCCCACCGTTAGCATCCTTATGGCAAGATGGAGCTGAGCAAGGCTTTCTTAATGGAGGGTAATTGTCGCACTCTTGTATTGATTCATTTAGCTCCCCCCTAAGGCTGTTCTTAGCCGCACTATGGCTGTTTGGGATGCTTTATCGGCATCTTACGAACCGCCCACGCAATTGTAAGAGTATTAGACAGCCCGCTTCAACGTATTTCCATATATATCTTTTCAAAGTCTAGACGGCAGCCTACAGGGTCAGCGAGGTTCAGTGTCGCCCCCCCCCCGGGCGCGCCGCAGCGAGGGCATCT
>Ga0307507_10005988_pt1 | contig 19244 bp, 6 predicted proteins | sample 7_EM_MG_FD_207223 | JGI IMG/M metagenome (GOLD analysis project Ga0307507, IMG submission 207223) | Populus trichocarpa ectomycorrhiza microbial communities from riparian zone in the Pacific Northwest, United States - 7_EM | ecosystem: Host-associated > Plants > Roots > Unclassified | place... | reverse complement strand
GTTTTTCTAAGCATGCTGACCCGTCGGAGACTAACCCCATTTTACCTAGTAAATGAGACGGTGTTCTCCGGATGATCGGCAGCGCTAATAACGCACTTACAGCGAGATGCGCCAGGATGGTGTAGAAGCCTGGGTTCTAGAAACCCGAAATACAAGGATGGAATATCCTTTCAAGCGAGGGTTACGCGTGTTCGATCTCGACCCCTATTTCATTAACTTTACAATTTCAGCATCGATTCTGACTGGTTCCCGTGGTGCAAATGCGGAGCACAGTTCACTGTAGAGACACAGAACAAGGTGCATACATGATTGGTGTGATGGAAACAGCATTTCCAGCTACCTGGTTCAGCGAGTAAAGTGATATTGCCTTGCTAATACGCGTCATCAGTTTGCGCTTACCGCTAAAATAAGGCGGGTTCGTGGAGCGGCTTTCAAACAATGCGACAATGGTCAACAATCCTGGATTGTTGAGCAAAGGCATTCCCCATTGTGGGGATAGTGGCGCCGACTAAAAGATGTCAAGATGCGGCGATTTAATCAGTTGAGGTGGTTAACGTAAGGCTCACAGAGCTTTGCAGTTTTGTAATGCAAAGGAGAAGTGGCGTAATAAGGACGGTAATAGAAAATTCTAAAAAGGCTTTCTAAGGCAAACCTTAACAAAACTTAATCTCGTGAATTAGACCCCCAGTGGACGGTTGGTACGTGCACTACGCGTATATTAGGCATACTGTCAGGTAACGAAGTCACCTCACCTATATATATTGTTCTTATCTCAGGTGCCTCAGCCGCTTCGCAAGGAATTGCATAACCCAGCACATACTACCCACCCCCTGCACCCCCCTACACCCTTAAATTCCTCTGCAAAGCGTCTAAGAGAGATTATAGGTGTGTGCTTAGTATAAACCAGGCCACTTTTTAAGCCTATATTAACTTTAACTAGCTATAATGGGGCTAATCTAGTAGCTACAGCCTTAGTTCCTAATGCAATTAAATTCTAAGCTATTTCTTTATTATATTTTTAAAGTTTTAATTATCTATCTAGTTTATTAGGAGTAAGATATAGCCTTATAGTTAACTATAAAAGATCGTTTATATTGCTTAATTCGCAAACAGCCGGCATTGCACCCTACTAAAATTTATATAAGGTGTAATGTAACGCATTTTATCCACTACTTATTGCCTAAAATGGGCAGAAGGCTTGCACCTAAGGTTGTATATTAAATTAAGGTTAGAATTAAAGCTAGTAAGGGGGTGCTAGCTATTATAAAGGCTATTAGCATGTCTTGTTCTACCGTTTATAAGATATAATTAAACCTTGATCTCTATAACGAGCTGTATGTACCAGCTAGTCTTATATAAGGTTAACTAAGGCTGCTTCTGGCCTATCAAGAGCTTATAAGTCTAATATTGCTTAGTATTAAGTTTTTACTAACGCGTCTCCGGTAATAGAGGCTGCTTAATTTTCTTAAAGACCAACCTACTACCTACCTTAATAAGATGCAGGACTTCCTATTTAATAAGTTTAGCCTTTAAGTCTCTATAGCCACCATTGGCTGTACCTTATTAAGAGCTTACTAGTTAAGGAAGGCTGTTAAGGCTTGCGTAGTAGAGAGAAGTTGGGAGCTTCGTATATTATAGATTAGTAGACAGATAATATGGACGGTAGATTAGCTAGTTTTCCTTAATAAGTTGGCTTCTAATAAGAGAATAGGCAATAGGAAGTTTAGCTAGGTATTAATTAGAAGAGAATATAAGGTCTCTTGCCTATTTAAAAGGTTAGAGAGGTAGAGTATCCTACTAGCGCTATTAGTTAATAGATACCTAAGCTACCTTATCTACTAAGGCTTAATTACGGTAGAGATATTTAAGCTATTTCTAGAGCAGTAGGTGCTCCCTTATTATACACTATACCCTAAGCCGCGATCTATTCTTATTCTAAATAACGCGTTAATTTACAAGTTAGTATAACTCTGTGATCTATATAAGGAACATAGTATACTACTTATATTCTTACCACTATACTTACTAGATTATAACCTAATTAAGGTAATATTTAAGGACCTTAAGGCGTGGATTAAAAGGAACTATTAACTGGCAAAGACGTTTAAGAGCTTTAAGGCATTTCTATATTTTACGGTTAGTTAATTAATAGGAGCTTATGTGGAGGCGCATTATAGAAACGTAGGATATATAGTTTAAATCTATCTACTACCTTAATAGCTTAAAGGTAGAAATCTTACCTCTTATCCTTGCTAACATTCCTATCTTAAAATTATACTCCTCCTATATCTCATTGGTTATGCCTTCACCCTCCCTTTTTAACACCTTTAATATGTTAATATTTTATATCTTATTTATTAGCCTTATCTTAATTAGCTTAAGGATCTCCCTCTACTACTCATTATTAAACCCTAGCTAGTTAGTAAGCTATTTAAAGAAGAATCTAAGTAGCTTAACTAGGTCTATTTCTAACCAGACGGGGCTAGAATTACAAGGCTAATTAACCTTTAAATATAAATGGGGAGGGTAGTTTAAAGGGTATATAGGAAGCTAAGGTTAAGGCTAAGACTTAAGCTCCTTAACTAGCTAAGCTTTAATAAGACTATTAATAGTATCGTCCTTCTCCTTTAGCTGCTCTGTCTTATTGCTTTTACGGCCTTTCTCCTTCTAGTTTATAAGCTAAACAATAATATTTTACAAAGGCTGATCTATAGTAGACTCTCCCTTTAATAGCTTATGGTTCTAACGCGCTAGATTTTCTAAGCTAATAGGATAATAGAGGACGTGATCTAGTAAAGTTAATAATCAACTATTACGCTAACACGTCGCAGGATAATTACTACAGTGCTTATTTAAACAAGACCACCTATTAGCTATCCTAGGGACGTGATTACTAGCGTCCTCCTTAGTAGCAAGTAGCTTAGGCAAATTATTAAGTTAAGCTTGTATAGCAGTCCTTCTTCCTCCTAATCTATTACCTACTTACTAACTTAATATAGGTACAGGTGTTGCTAAAATTACCTCTTTTTCCTTAATTAAACTTAATATAAAATTAAGCCTTAAGAATTTTAATGGCCAGTATAAATGCTATTCTTTTATAATCTTAACCGCCTGCCAGAGGTTGTTATAGTTATTAATTTACTATTAACAGAAGTTATAAGCTCGCGCGTTCTTATATAAGGCAATTACCTTAAGCTACTAGACTCTAAATTTCTGCGGTAAAAGACCCCTTAAGAGCTTTTCCTTCTAAGCCTTAATTGTAGTTAGGTAGAGTATATCCTAGTTTAATATTACTAAGCGAGACCCAGGTAAAGCCTCCTTTCCATTAAATGCCTTCTATACGCTTATAAAACGTACTACTGCTAGCGGCTCCAGCGGCTCCTCCATATTATCGTCCTCTACCTCCTCCTCCCCCTTATTATTATCTTCTGCATCTATATCTATTGGGGGCTGGGCAGACGCTGGCGGTAATGGCGTAAATAGTGACATTTTAGGGCGTAAAGGCGAGGAAATAGGTATAGGCTAAGGCGCTGCCCTAGGTCTTGCTTTCTTAGGTGCCAGTATAGAGGGCGTTAATATTAAATAGGAACGCTTCTTTAATGGTTTAGGACGCGTTAGTGCGCGCATTAGTAGCTTAGCTGGCTTATTACATTTATTAGGAGCCATAGAAAACACCATAGAAGGTCCTATATAATTATCCTAATTAGGCTAGACTTAAGCTTCACTTTAAGCTACTTATGGCTGTTTATTAATGGTTGCTAGGTCTTTAAATAGCTAGCATTGCACCTTATGCAAATTTTAGTAGGGTGCGATGCCGGCTATTCGCAAATTAAGCGATGTAAACGATCTTTTGCGGTTGACTGTAAAAAGGGTAAGTTTATTTTTAAAACTAGGCCATATTAACCTCTTTAACTGCTCTAGCGATCGCGTTCTACTACTATAACTTAGATTATCCTAATACCTTAGGAGCTACTTCTTAGTACTATTAAAAAGCAGCTCCTAAAGTATTAGGGTAATCTAAGTTATAGTAGTAGAATGCGATCGCTAAAGCAGTTAAAAACCTAGTTACGCCTACCTAGGAAGTAAGCTATTACTCTACTACTATAATTTAGTTTACCCTAACACTTTAGGAGGCGCTTCTTAGTACTATTAAGAAGTACCTTATAAACTATTAGAGTAAACTAAATTGTGGTAATAAAGTAATACCGTAAAAGGTACTAGTGTATTACCCTTATAAAGCGCGCCTATTTGCTCTCAGACCCTCTATAAGGAATTAACCTTACACATAAAGTGAGCTGCATAAGCGCTGTATAAGTGCTGTATAAAGGTAGATTCCTTACTAAGGGTCTAAGGTACCTAAGATAAGTATTATTCCGCACAGCCGTACCTGCAGGTTTGTGCTATAGCTAAGTAGTATAGAGCTTGTCACCTTATACATACTCCTTATTACCCAACGAATTCTCTACCGAAGGTCTAAGAGCCTATAGGCGTCGCTTTATTAAGAAGTAAATTTTTTAAGACTTAATTTTTTAGAAAAGCAATTAGTAGGAGACCTAAGAGGTTATAACGTGTCCTACTCCACATCGCCATACGGCCAAAAAGACAGAGTAATTGCGAATCTATCGCGACTCTTATAGGACCTAATATATATACTCTTACAGAGGTATAATAAAATATTAAGGATAAACCTAAAGTTAAATAAAGGTTAATAGTAAGGAAGTAAGGTATTAAGGAAAAGGATTAAGCTTAATAAGTAAGGCATCTTTATAATTTACCTTCTAATACCCTTTTAATATATAGCCGTAACCTTACTAATATAACTCTATTATAGTAGTAACTTAAAAGAGAGAAATATAACTATAAGCTATTAGGCTATAGCTTATGAAAACCAATTATACCGCTCGGGAAAGATAACTAAGATATTAGTTAAAGACGTAAATAGGTTAAATTATACCTAAATAAAACTATAGTATTAAAGAATAACGTTATAGACGTTTTTAATAATTATATAGCACTATAAGTACTATTATAAAGTATCTCTTCTATTTACTAGGTAGTAGAGTTACGCTAACTATAAGGCAATAGGCTCCGCACTACCTAGCCATGGTATAAATCCTAAAATGTAAGTGAGTGACTAGCAAGATATCAGTCACAGCTGTGCAGAACAATATATATAGGCGAGGTGACTTTGTTACCTAATACTAACTATATAGTATAGGACTACTAGATTAAAAAGTATATATACTAAATCTTAGGATATAAGTCTCCTTAACTAACTAATTAATGCCTTAACTATATTTAATAGCCTAAGGGTAAATATAGAAGTAATATATTAGTAATATAAAGGACTGTAAGGAGATTATATCTTATATCTTAGTAGTTAAAGATAACGGTAAGCTAAGGCCCTATACGCCAAATCCTATACTAAAGGTTCTATAGAACTATACTAAAAACACCAAATTACCTATAATACTTATAATTAATTATAGACTAGCGTAAAGGCTTAGAGATAAAGTTATATAAAAATCCTTAGGTTAACCTATATAGTTACTAGTATGTTTTTAATAGGTCTTCTAATAATCCTTATATTTTTTCTCTAATTACGTTTTTCCTTATTAAGGATTTTTTAGAAGTTTTGTAACGGCACCATTACAAAGCCTAGTTAAGGATTCGCTTAAGGCTTGGCGTATATATATAGACGTGTCCTTTCTACCACTTTCTGCTCCTTAGCTTAATATCCGCGTTAATAGACTACCAATTATACAGGCTTGCGCTCATTATATTGTAGTACTACAGTCTTGATTAACTAAGTCGCCGTAACAAGTTTAAAGTAGGGGTTAGATAGTTAAGAATATATATAGTAGTAGGCTAACACCTCTCTTAAACCCTTCTAGGACGAGCCTTTAATAATCTCCCTCTACTATAGGGTAATAGCAATTAGGGGCCGACTATAAGAAGGGGAGGATAATATAAGGGTTATTATTATGGTTACCTTAGGACGTCCTTAGGATAACCCCTAGATACCCTTTAAATAGTTATTCGTTATATACTAGAGGTATGTGTCTATAGTATATAATCTCTCTAATCCTAAAAGCCTTACCTCGTTAAGGATTTATCTCCTCTATAATCTATCCTATTCCTATAATTGTGCCTTATAACACCCTTTCTACAAAGTCCCTTTATATAGTTCTTTAAGCTTTAGTAGAGCGTCTATAGGTATTAATAGGCTAATATACTACTAAATCTAATTAGTATTAACCTTTAACTTAATAACTTTAATCTATTCTTCCTAGTCGTTTAGGCCTATTAGAATTATAGATAAGATAGTAATAGGTAAGTCTTATTAGGAGTTTATTATCGTAGGTATTTAAGATTAATATAACGATAGAAATAAAAGCTTTAAATTAAAGATAATATAGTAAACGGCCTAGGCTTATAACTATTAAATAGGACGATTAGGAATAAGGGCTCTATTAATTAAAGATAACTCTAGAAGAACTCTATATATATAAGGTAGTGTAGGTAATAGAAATAGATAGTAAGTAATACAATAGTAAGAAACAGGTTAGTAAGTTATAAGCGTAGTAGTGAGATATAGGATGGTAGGCATCAAAGATAGTAATAAGACGGTGGTAAGGAAATCAGATTTAGGTCAACACAATATAAGGAATAATATAATAAACAATGCTGGAGTAAAGCTTGGTTTATGCATTTTCCTATCGCGAATACTGCGTATCAATTCTATAGCATTTAGCTATATCCCATTAAAGCCATTGATTAAATACGGCCTTTTTAACGTATCGTTACTTGCTTAGGAGTAATTTGGTATAAAAATATGTAAATTAACACCGTGGCGCTTTTATAGTCGCTTTGGAAAAAGACGATTAAATATTAGAAACCATGATTAAAAATAGAAATTTGCCAAATCCTCACCTATTTGAATCCTTTTTCTGTACTTGCATATACTACTACCCATTACCTTATTATTACCTTATATTTAAAGTCATAGGCAAACCTACTTAGTTAAATAAATAGAAGTTAATTATATAAGCTCTAATTAACCTTGGTAATAATAATTTCTTTATAGAAGTTAAAACCGGCGTTTTTTGACATACTTTTTAACGCTAAAGGGTAAATTTAAAGAGATATAGCTAGATTAATCCACTAATTAAGGTAAGTAGTAGGCCGCTACTGCTTACGGATAAGGCTCTAGATATATAACGTTAAGTATTATTAATATTAATTTATTAACGCGTACCTTAGGGCCTCCTTAAATACCTTTTATATAGCCTAGACGCCTATTTTAAAGATATGCTCTAATTTCTATACAATAAATATAATATAATAGTGGCATAAGTACGCTGTTGGCTAGATTAAAGCGAAGGAGATAGAGTAGAAAGGTTATAAGGATAATTGCATAATAACGTAACCTAGGCCTAAGAGACGACTGAATTGTTTAAACCTATGGCTATAGGCGCGATTAGTTTATTTTTATTAATAAATTAGCTTATAATAAGAAGATAATAGATAGAAAGTATAGGTGGGTACCTATTAATAGGTCTACTAAAGGAATATTAGAATTAAAAAGATCTAAAAAATAGGGCTTGCTGCTAGCGTATACCTAATAGGGCTATATGCTTAGTTAATATACTAAGGCTCTATTAACAGGTTAATGTTTATTTAGTAGATAAAGAATAAGGTTGTTACTTGTATGCAGCCTTATTTATAGCCTCGTTTAGTTCTAGTAATAGATAATATGTTAATCTATTATAATAAGGTATATAGTGACTATAAAGGTGTAATGTGTCCCGCCCCCACGTCGCCATACGGCTAAAAAGATATTAAGTGCTTGCGAACTTGTCGCAAGCGCGGCGGGATCTAATATATATACTCTCACAAAAGGATAGGCGCGCTAACGCTATTGCTTACTTAAACCTAGGAAGTTTAACGCCTCTATAATACTGCTGGTATTAGACTTAAATATCTTCCTCCTTACTTATATAATAAAGCCTTATAGGAAATACCACGGTAGACTCGCTAATAGGTTAGGTATATAGGTAAATAAAAAGTCAATAATGTAATAATAACTAGTAGAGTGGTTGCCTAATAGATTAACTCTAATTATATTCTAAGATTTACTATAAAGAAAGGAACTATCTAAGTAGGGACTATGGTCCTTTAAATACACAACTCCTTCCTATAGTAATGACTAAGTATGTAAAGTATGCGAGTTATATTTAGTACGTAATGTCCCTTATAGACCTTGCAGATCCTAAGTACCGAACTAGTAACGTAATCTGTTATTTAACTTGGCTACCACTCGTCCTATAGTTCGATCGGTTCCAACGCCTTCTGCGCTAATACTACTAGCCCGTTTATATCTTCCCTTAGTAGTTATACTACTGCCGATATAAGGTCCATAACAACTTACCTAATTTTAATTTAATTAAGGCCTTTTTCTATAACCTAAAGCAGTAGCTATATACTTATTAATTTAAAGCTAAACTATAGAATAACTTTGGCGACTTTTTAAACTATACAGTAAAGTAATAAGGATTTAATAAAAGGGCGAAAGGTTATTTGTAACCGACTACGGCACCTTGCCAAACCACCACTGTTTCACCAATATATCACCCTGTTTTAGCCACGTATTAGCCTCCCCTTTGGTTTTATTATATACCCCTTCCTTATATATATATAGACACTTTCAGCTACATTTACAATCAAGTTGCTTAGTCAATTCTCTTACACTGCGAAGCTTACACTATTTTTTATAGGTAGGAATTAAGCAGTAGATAAAGGAAAGGATAAGGTCTATTATTATATAGAGCGCCTATTAATTAAGACGTTAAGTAAGGCCTCTATTATAGCACTATAACGTTGCTAGTCTATTCTAAAGTCCTATAAGTTATCCACTATACAATTAATAAGCCTGTACGTTAAAATAAACCTATATAGCTTTATATAGCCTATATTATTATTAAATAGCGTATACTTAAGAATCTTAAAGGTATAGTGCTCGTTAACTAAAATTAACTCCGCTTTAGTAAAAGCGTAGACAAAAGCTAAATGACGGCTTTATAGCTATTTAATAAACGCGCTAAGCTTACTATCTAATTATTTAATATTACTATAGGCGGGGTTGTTAGGTAGTAGGCTAGTAGAAGGCGTATTTAAGAGTAGATAGTAAGGACTAGTGGGCGTTTTAGAGGATAGAGTAGAATTAAATAGAACACTTTGTAAAGAAGGTACTAAAGGTCTTATATTTAGTATAGCATCTACTATAAAATAACTATTAGCAATAGTTGGTAATATAGAAGAAGGTAGTACTGCCTATATAATATTCTATAACTATTATAGCGTCTACTAGTTTTATAGCTGGTTTTGCTACTATATTTAACTCTACTACTATATCTAGTTTATTAAAGCGTTAATGCCATTAGTAATAGATCTTATTAATAAATAGGATTGGCTGGTAATTATATAACTATAGTATAAGCCTCTTATCGCTGCTATTATTGGGGGGAGGGGAGGAAGCTTAATTTGTCTATACTATAAGAGTTACCTTAACGGTGCTTATAGCTGCCTAAAGACGCCTTTATATCTTTTATATCCTCCTTATCCTATAGGTGCTTACTATCTTAATCTTTAATAGTAAGGATAGATCTAGTATATTAACCGTGGCTTTCTTTTATTTTATTACTTCTAACTAACGCGTTAAGTGGTAAGATAGTATTAGGTAGTGCTATAAGTTAAATTTAAGACAGTATATAGTACTATTAAAGCCAGCAATGGCGTTTAAGTAGCGTATATAGATGCTTGCTTTTAGCTTTTATATATTTACACCATTTAGTAGCCGCTTTTTACATTTTAGTAGCAGTTAACGCCTTCTTTTTACTAGCAGCTTTCTCTACTATACTTTTATAATCCTTACCAGAGGACTCTACCTCTTTATTAGCTGCTACTTTAATTAAAATACCCCTTGCTTAAAGCGCCGCATTAATAGCTATAGTAAAATTAATGTCTTTAGTATTAGCAGACACGTTAATAGGTGTAGTAGCGGCCTTATATTTAACTATAAGATTAACCATTAATACCCTTTTTACGTACTTTAATTATACCTCTATTATTATGGACCTTATATTAGTAATAGTACGGCTACTAAAAAAGGATATAAATAGCCTAGTAGTAGAAGCGCGGGAGGCACTAGAACTAGTTTATTATGGAGTAAGTACAAGTAGTAATAATATATAGCGAAGTAGATATTATTAAGCTATGTATATGAACTGTATAATAAGATCAAGACGTTACGTAAGGAGAGAAGGTAAGGAAACAGGAAGAAAGGGTATATATCGTTAGTTTAGTTGCTTGGTCGACACATATATAGAGCAGAATAGGACTTAAGGAGAGGTCCTAGCAGAACTTAGCGGAATTTGGTGGACTTTGGCAGAATATAGCAGAATACAGCAGACTGCCGTTAGATTGCCATAGATTGCCAGCAAATTGCCATTGGGTTGCTATCTTGCGGTTAGTCTCTTCTTACTACGATGGTGGAAACAGGTAGATATGTGTAAGGTGTCACGGAGGTATCCTATAATAGTACCCCCCCTTTAAACTTAAGCTTCTGTAAGATAGGGCTGTAGTAGTTCTAGGTGGAGTTTATAAAAGTCTTCTGTGGCTTATATAAGTTCTATAGAGTTAATAAGTTTCCATATAGGTTTATAAAAGCCTCTCTATTTTATAAGGTATATATATTAGCGTTTTCGTTTGTTATACTTAATGTTATTAATTCTTTTAATAAGGTACTTATCCTTACTATCCACTTTAACTAGTAGGAGAGGGTCCTAGATCTATTTAGGCAGGGCGTCTAATATAGGGGTAGTAGGGCGGAGGACTAACGTGTGGAATATAGGGTGGATTTTAACCGTATTAGGGAGCTTTAATTGGTAGGTATAAGGAGAGACAACTCTCTTAACCTTATAAGGGCCGGCGTTCTTCCAATTAAGTTTCTTAGTAGGTTATTTTATATTCAGATTTCTTATATCTAGCCAGATAAAGTTGCCAATTTAGTAGGCTAGTGCTAGGGTTTGGTTCTTATTTGCTATAGCTTTATAGATAGATTAGGCCTATATTATTTCATTAATAAGGAACTTTTATAGTTCTTTTATCTTCTTTATAAATTCATTTACTTCTGTAACCTATAAGGCATAATAAGTAGAGTAAGGAACATTACTAAAGGGTTTAAAACCCATTTGCGGGTGCTAGCCGTAGTTAGCCAGGAACAGAGAAACCTTTATGGTTTTTAAGACGGAGTTATTTATGGTAAACTTAGTAAATATAAGCCAGTCTATCTAGTCGTCCTATAAATATAATGTGTATATCCGAATATACTATTCTATTATAGCGTTTATACATTCCATTTAACCGTCCGTTTCTAATATAAGGCTTTAGCTTATTAGTAGGTATAGTAGCTAGAAATATACCTTCTTATTATATTATATATGTTTAGCTAATAGTACTCTTATTAGAGGAGCTCTAGGGTTTTTTCTTGGCGTAGGTGGCTAGCTACTGGTAGATTATATGCATGTTTAAGGAGCTTAAGCTTAAGTTTGTTATAGTTAGGTATGACTAGACAGTTCTAGTAGTATAAGCGATCTCTACAAGCTTTATATTCACTTAAAGAAATTCTTTTAAAGCGTCTAATACCGTCTTAAATTAGCTTAAGCGTTTCTTAGATAAACTCATTATTTGGGTATTTATTAACTATTATCTATTTAATTAATTAATTAGTTATTTCAAGGATGTATATTATAATGTCTTTAACAAGAGGGTTAAATAGCTTAGGGTAAGGTAGGGTTTAATTACGGTAGGCACGCACTTCTTTTTATGCTGGCATATCTTATAAATATTAGGTTAGGGTATTAGGTTTCTAACCTTAAACACCTAGGTAGTATATAATTAAGAATTAGAAATAGGATAGATATTCTAACTAGCGGGCTTAATAATAACTTAGCTGTTTTATAGTTATAAAATACTATAGATTCTTATAATCGCTAAGGACCTTAATTAGAAATCCGGCGCCTTTTAGTTTAGGTTACTATTATTTAAAACATCTAATAATAGCCAATAATTCCTTATTATAGATCTTATAATTATATTTAGCTAGACTTAGTTATTTTAAGAAGTATACTATAGGGTACAGTACTCCTTCCTTATTATACTAAAATAGAATACCTCTAGTAATATAGTTGGATAAATCAGCTTCTATAACACTTTTTTGGTTTAGGTTAAAGTATTAAAGTACGTATAACGGAACCTTATAGCAGTAACTACAGTGAGTCCTATTATTGGGCTGGGTATATAGGTAAGAACAATTCAACAACATAATAACAACTAGTGGAGTGGTTGCCCAACAGATTAACTCCAATTATATTCTAAGATTCACTATAAGGAGAGAACTATCTACGGTAGGGACTAAGGTCCTTTAAATACATAACCGTACTCCTAAGAAACCCTCTCTTATATATAAGGTACGTGTTATATGTATTATACGTAGACGTACACTACGTATACTGCGTATATTGCGTATAATATTATATAACTTACTTACCATTCCTTATTACATGGTTCCACCAGTTTTATCCTAAATCGTGCTTATATTAACTAACTAGCCTCCTCTAACTCTTCCCTAAGTAGTTATAACATTGTACTTAAAGCGTCTGTAATACTATCTCCCTTCTCTTTATCTTTGTCCTTAAAGATTCCTAATATCTCTAAGTTGTCTACTAGAGGTATAATGTCCGTTTAATTAGTCTAGTTAATATCCTTACTTATTATACCTAAAGCCTCTATTTCTTTACAAGCGCAATATTATGCTCGCACTGTGGCTGCCATACTATTACTTAGTGAGATAATACCGTCTCTGTATTCTTATTATGCGAAAGCGGGGTTAATATATATTGCGATGGCGAACCCCTTGTCTTAATAACCCTCGTCTTATTCAGAGTGTACTAAAGTAAACGTCCGTTCTTTCTATAACGTTCGTTCCGTTTCTAACGCTAAGTATACGCGTCCTATAACTCTTAATAGTCTTTAAGTCCCCTAAGTAACTTATTATAGGGTCTTATGTTTAATCTGCCGCTATAAAGCTTAAGTCTAAGTTGGCCGCCGCGCGCGCCAAACTCTACTATTCCGCTGAGGAGACAGCTTAGGCCCTTAAGGCTTAGCGTCGCTCCTTTAAGTCTTAGTAGGTTGCATTTGCTTAGTTAACCCATCTTAAAAAGGTTTGTAAGAAGGTCCGTTCTAAAAAGTAGAAACTTGTCTAATAGGGCTTGTCTAAGCTAGGTAATAAGAGGGTAGAGCTTCCTAAAAAGAAAACAACTCTAAGTAACATAGTAGTTACTCCTTATAGGTCCCCCTTAGGTAACTCGTCCTTTAGCAATTCTTTTTTAATGCTCCCTAACCTGCTTTCTTCTAATACTTCTTTACCTTTCCTATAGCGTTCTCTAGGTTACTTAGTAGTTCCTAAGTAGTCTTACTATAGCCTATCCACTTTACTTTATACCATATTTTATTATCTACATTCTTATAACTAATAATCTTTAAAACTTGCCACTTATCTTCCTTCTGTTCTCTATATATATCTACCTTGTATACTGGTGGTTTAATGTTTCCATATGCTGGTTCTAGTATTGTAACGTATTATATAGGGTAGATCTTTATTTTGGCTAGTAGGTTTAATTTGTATATAACTAATAAAATTCTCTACGCGATTTTGAAAGGTCCTAGTCTAATATAGTCCAACTTCTTACTTGGTCGTTAACTCTTAAAATTTTTATATAGTAGCCATACTTTATCTCCTTCCTTAAGATCTAGTCCCTTAGATCTCTTAGCATTATAGTACCTTTTTATTCGTTCTTATACTAGTTTAGCTGTTTCTTTAAGATTTGTATAAAGATTTATTAATATCTCTATTCTTTGCTTAGCTGTGCTACTTGTCTTCTTTACTTAACGTGGCGATAATAATATTCTTGGCTTATATCCATAATTCGCCTTAAATAGTGATGTCCCTATTTCTTTTTATAGTATTGTATTGTATATAAACTGTGTAACTGGTAATAATAATACCCAATTATTTTGTGCGTGGTTAATATAATGTCTTAGATATTATTCTAGTGTCTAGTTTAGTCTTTCCGTTTATCCGTCTGTCTGCGGATAATATACTATAGAGGTTGCTACGCGAACTCCTTATTCTACTAGAAATACTTCCTAAAATACTACTATAAATCTTAGATCTCTATCTAATATAATCTTGTTTAGTGCTCCATATCTTGCAAACACTTTTTTTATATAGATTCTAGCGACATTTTCTACTAATATTTCTTCTATATATGCTATAAAGTATCCCTACTTTGTTAGCTTGTCCACTATTACTAAAATTGCGTTATAATCTTATCCCGTAATAGGATCTTTTAACTTTAGTAACTTAACAATAAAGTCCTATAATATTATTATTCATTGCTTAACGTCCGATTCGGATCCCTGTTAGGCCCACGCGGACTACTCCTTATATATATATAGGGAGAAAACTCTATTTAAGAAAACCCTATGATCCGTCTCCCCACCTTTTGGGGCTCGCTTATAAGTCGCCTACGAGTCACCAGTAGTGCTCTACTACCTTACTTTTTAACCTTCTTAGGAACTACTGCTGCCGTAACAAACCTACAGACGCGCTAGTATTACACACTGTACTCTACTCCTGTAGAGTTATTAGGGGGCGCCTATTACTCGCCCCTTTACCTTTTATTACTATTTCCTTTGCAACCCGGAACTGGTCTAGCACATTTTAGCTAATAAGCCACCGAGTAGCCACCTTAAGGCCTTTTTGTGTTAAAAGCAGTGTATTATAGTTTTCTGTGCTAGCTGCTAAGAGTATTGCTTCTTGGCTGGTGCGTAAGGGGCATAATAGTATTACGTGTTTTGGTATCTGTCTTGGCCAGCTATATTTGCACCTTAGGCTACCCACTAGGACACCCACCCAGTAAAGCCAATCTTTTAGTCCTATTATTCCTATCCTTAAAAGTGTTGCTATTGTATTTTCTGCCTTTGTTAGGCCCTCTTAAAGCCCTTAGGTATTTACCCCCTATAGCATTACCTATACTACGGCTTGGGTTCCCCTTGCATAAGTCTATCTCTATACCTTTAACTCCTATTTGTCTCTCCAGCGTCAGTCCAACCAGTATTATGTTACAGTTAATGGTTTTCCAGTACTCTTTTATGCTTTACTTTGGCTCCTTTCTCTCCCTTACTGTTGTCTTTGCTAGCCTCTTACGCGTCTCCCTTCCTCCTCTATATAGGCCTAGGCCCTAGCGCCGCACTATTCTTCTTTTGCTTTCTCTACCTGTTTTCCTAATATATCTTCCCTACTTTAGGGTTGTTGGTTCCTTCTCCTATAGGGTACCCTAGGGTCCCTCTATAGTTTATTTAGGCGTGTCTTAATATACTTTATAATGTTAGAGTTACGTTCCTTTTATACCCTTTGCATTGCATTGGCTTTAATATATAGTTATAGGGGGGAATATTGGCTTCCTTCTTAAGCAGTGCTATGGCCGTTCGCTTATACCCGCCTATTATACTCCTAAGGCAGGCTATTTGGACCTTTTGGAGTGGTTTAAGAAGTGATTTAAGGGGGCCTTTCTTGGTTTCTCTAGTGGCCCAAATGCTAGATCTATACGTCATGGTTAGTCAGACAACTACTATATATAGTAGGCGTGACCTCTAGAAGTATAGACCCCATATAGAATTAACAATCCTAGATATGGCGATATACTATACTTAGCCCTTACAAGCCGCTTACGCTGTATATGCGCTCTACTAGAGCTTGCTATCTACCTATACTCCTAATACCCTTAGGCCTTAAACCGGTTGACCCCTAAAGCCTTAGATATAGATTGTATACTAAAGATCTGCAGATTAGTTACGTTTTCTTATAAAATAGATTAGCTGGTATTTCTCTAGTAAGAATTGGACTCTATATTATCTTGCCCATTCTATATAGGTGTTATGGGCTTTCTCTAGTGTCCTACAGTTCTCTACGGCTATTGGCCCATATATAATTAGGTTTGTGTTATTAATAAAGCCTATCCCCTAGGTCGCCCCTTCCTTAAAGGTGTTAAGCAGGTTGCTTACAAAGAAGAGGAAGAGTATAGGCAACAGAGGTGATCCTTATAGTATTCCTATTATAACTGCGATAGGGGGGCTCTAGTATCCACTAAAGACTAGTAATATTTCTTTCTGGCCTGTAAACCCTTAAACAAATTAAATAATCCATTCTAGGAAGCCCTTTGCCCTAAGGATGTATAGGAGACGCTTATAGGGTACATTGTCGTAGGCGCCGCTGATATCTAGGCTAAGCATTAATACTATAAAGTCCTTTCGCATAGCCCATGCAGTTTTAATGGTAGCAGCGAGTAGTGTAAGTGCTAATAGCGTTAAGCGATTCTTTCTTGCCCCTATTTAGCTTTGTGGTAGTAGGGCGTATTCCTCTGCTATATCTACTATATGGTCCGCTATAACCTTTTCTAAGATTTTGCTTAGGGTGTTTTCTAAGGCAATAGGGCGGTAGCTTCCTAGGATTAAGTAGTCTGCTTTACCTTCTTTTTATAAGACGACTATCGTTATAGATCTTCTAAGTCGCGGGTAGTAGCCTATTGCAAAGCATGCTCTGGCTACGTCTGTAAGCCAAGGTGCTATAAGTGGTCCACAGGTCTTTAGGGCTTCGTTTAGGATCCCATCTAGTCCTAGTGCTATATTGTTTAAAAGGCGGCTAATAGTTCTGGCCATTTCTTCAGTTATTATGTCGCTGTCGACCCTTAGGCAAGTCACTGGTGTTTTACTAGTGATATCGCTAAGGTCTACTGGAGCCGGTTAAGGGCAGGTAGTTATATAGTAGAGTTTAACATGCCTGCTTATCCAGGCCTCTACCCCAGTTTTCTAGTATTTAGTCCTAGTTACCTAGGCCTAAAGGCCTAAGGGGCTTTCTATAAGCAGTTAGCTGCCACTACTAATTAACGGGGGGTTTCACCATTCTTTTAGATATCTTATAATGGGGTTAACCCAAGTACTAGACCGCCCCCTAGCGGTCTATATAAAAATCTCCTCCTAGAGTTGGTATGCTTTCGCATAGCTTAGGAGCCTTCTATAGCCTCTAGTTTTACGCCTTTCTTTATTATTTCTACCGGTATAGGTATAAGCTGCCGCTTCTAGGGGTCGCAACTCCCTTCTTATATGCCTACTAGCGTAATCCTACGAGGGCGTCGTGGCTGCATCCTGCAATATAGAAGCCTTAGGTACCTTCTACAGTTAAGGCCTAGACTAAAAGCCTCCCCTACCTAAGTAACTCCTGTTTACTTCTTAAGTATACCTTACCAGCGTACCGCCTTAGAGGCGAACGGTTCCGTCTATTAGTATACCAACACGCGCATCCGTTCTCTTAAGCCACGTAGTAGTCTCTCTAGCTAGGACGTGATCCTGCCTGCCTACCAAGTGCACTAAGGGTTAGGGCCCAGCTAAGGGGTAAAGTCGTTAGAGCTAGCAGTAGCTACTACGTACTACACCCTATGGGAGGCTAGTAGTAATATAGGGGCGCAACACCCTATACTGCTGCCAGTTCCCGTTTCGCATTGCCTATAAGAGTCTCCTTATAACAGGCCGACCATGTCTTGTAGGAGAGGGGCTGTAGAGACACTAAGTCCTATACCAAACAACCTACTCTCCCCTCTCCTACTAACCAAGCTTGTGTTCCCCCCTTTTATAAGCTAGCCTATGTCTCTAACTGTTAAGTCTTTATCTAACTGGCCTGTGTTTCCCCTATAGCCTCCCCTATATATATGCATCAGGTTGCGAGTACTACGCCTATTAAGACCCTCCTATAAGTCGCCTTATGTATATGCGCATCAGGTTGCGTGCACTACGCCTATTAAGACCCTCCTGTGAGTCGCCTGTGAGTTAACTATAGGTTGACTATGAGTCAACTATAAGTTAAACGCTATGGGGCTGTCAAAGCTGGCCTGTGTTTCCGCTACCTAGAGCTTTGCCCGTGTTTCCACCTCGTTAAGCTATCTGGTCGCCGTTATGTCGCCATTACGTCGCTGTCGCTGTACCAGGTCGCGCGTACTACGCCTATTAAGACCCTCTTCTAAGTCACCTGAGTGTACCAGATACCAGATAGGCCCTTATAGAGGGGCCTTAATGAGTTCTCTAGGTAGGGCCTTAATAAGTTCTTTATAGTGGCCTTAGGGCCTTAATAAGTTTCGTATAAAGTATCTATAACGCGTTAACCTTAACAAGTTCTTATAAAAGGAGGATCCCTATGCCCTTATTGCGTATACTTCGCGATCTCAGAGCTAGTATAAGCCCAAGGGTGTCCTATTATACGCCTAGGACGCGTCCACGTCGACTAGCTGGATAAGGCCAGTTTCGGGCCTAGCTGTGAGCCAGGTAGTCATATATCAGGCGGTTTTTATATCCTAGTTTCCCTTGCTAGGCCTCCCTAGATGGTAGAACAAGAGCTCTAAGTAGAGGCAGTAAGGCTCCTAGTGTTGTTAAGGGCGATGCTTTGTACGCATCGCGGGCCTATCACCACAGAGTCGAACGACAGCGCTGCACGCGCTGCGACGGCTCTCTACCATCGCCTCTGCACTTGGCCATCAATAGGAATAGAATTTTAGATAATGTTTCCACCCGCGGCGACGTGGACGCGTGCAGTAGGGCTTTGTGGGCAAGTCCTATAATATAACCTCCTATAGTCTTTCTAGTATTTTAACAGGTTGTAGCCCTCTATACAGACTTGCTATTAAGCAAGCAAGCCAAGCCGGAAAGCCTTAGCTTGCTGGCTTGAAATTTTTCGTACCTAAAGCTGGCTTGCTTGGCTTGATAGGTCGAAACAGTCGGCTTGCTTGGCTTGCTTGAAGGCTTGTTTGATTTTATAGATATTTTAGAGTAATATACAAAATTAAACCTCTGAGCCACCGATTTAGCCAAAAAGCTCCTCTATAGCCCCAATTTATAGTCATTGTAATATAAGATAGCATAGAGATAACGTAATAAGGAAGTTCGCGTGGCTAAGGGCGTCTATCGTGGGGCTTGGCATAGTTGTGAGGAAGGTTTCGGAAGGAAGGCTTCAGTAGGAAGATCCTGCTGTTGACTCCAACGGTTAGCTACTAGTTATAAGTTACTAATCCCGG
>Ga0307507_10005987_pt1 | contig 19248 bp, 24 predicted proteins | sample 7_EM_MG_FD_207223 | JGI IMG/M metagenome (GOLD analysis project Ga0307507, IMG submission 207223) | Populus trichocarpa ectomycorrhiza microbial communities from riparian zone in the Pacific Northwest, United States - 7_EM | ecosystem: Host-associated > Plants > Roots > Unclassified | place... | reverse complement strand
GGTGTTCCATGGGGATGGACAAGGTAGTACTTTCTAGATTTGCACTTTCGGTTTTTTTTTGATACATAGCGAGGAGGGTTGTGATGGGAAGGTGTATGCGCACTGCTTGTACTGTACTGTTGAAGAGAGAGAGAGATGGAGTGAGAGAGAGGGGAAGGAGAGAGGTTGGATTATGTCGGTGATTTTTTTCGCTGAAGTACGGGGGAATAAGGCCGGTTATGGTAGTTTTAATGTAGTCTTTCCCTTTTATTCCATTTTTTATTTTTTTATTTTTCATTGAACCGGGGCGGGGGAGGGAAGGGTTAATTTACATGAATTAATTAACACCCCCATTTACTCTTACCAGTCCTGCACGATTTTTTAGAATCCTTGGATTTTTAGATGGGATACTTATATCTTTCCCATACAAGTAGTGCTTGCACGGTGAATTACTATACATCGCTTTCCCCACCACCACCCAGCAAGTCAATCGCCGCCTTTCCTCTCCTCCCCTCTCCTCCCCTCTCCTCCCCTCCCCCCCTAGAGTCTTCCCCATCAATGCCTCAGTGGCAATACCGGCACCACTTCTCTCCGGATATTGCATCAGCCATCGCATTCCGCAATACGATCCCACCCCACCTCTACTCACCAACAAACATTCCAATACTCACGATTCTCAGATGCCTCGATGACTTGCACTAGTTTACCCGTTCGCACTCACTCACTCACATCTACACTCGATAGATGAAGCAGCACAGCACAGCACGGTACAGCGCAGCGTATCGCCGATGAAAGTCTTGCAGGTCCCAGAAGTGCGAGTATTCTACTGCAATAGCGGCGGGACTGACTTACGGTTTAGAGTAAGTGGGGTTTTCGGAAAGAAGCGTGGATAGATAACCCACGATACGATACGAATAGTGACCCTACTCCACATGTAGGTAGGCAGGCAGGTAAGGAGGTGGGTGGGCGGGTGGTATGTCACTCACTATATATCACTCGAGCATAATGTTCAAAGCCACACCTATAATACCACATGACGATATATATACTGTACCGCACTACTCCCCGATGATACCCTACCTGCCCATCTCGCAAATCGAGTATCGCGGCATTTATTCCGCGTTCTATATAATAATTATTATACTGTAATAATATTATGTGGTACATATCGTCTAGACGCTCAACTTTGCTCCACTTCTATTAATTTTTATTTATTTCGCGGTATAGTAGGTCTATGCGTTGCAGTAGAGAAACTCGCGGGTATGACATGGTAATAATAAGTATTATTATACAAGTAAGTAATTTTATTATTATTACGTAGTTTCTTAAGGTATGATATTCTACGCCGGTTCTGTGTAAGTTGGTTTGGTTTGGTTTGATTTAGTTTGACTTGGCTTGATCGGCCTGGTGAGTGAGTGAGTGAGTGAGTGAGTGAGTGAGTGTCATGAGCGCTGGGTTATTGGGCGGGCGGGTAAGGGCGTATGCACCTCCCCTTTCAACGAGAGGATTCGGATAGTCACCAGCCATGCTCCCCCAGGAGGTGCGGGGGGAAGGGGGGTGACGTTGGTTGCTTGCTGGTTTGTGCGGTAATGGGAATAGATGTCTTGGATAATAATATGGTTAATGCGTATCTGTTTGTTGCAATGGATGGGCTTCGTGACGTTATTTATCGTATAGTACTAAGTACAGTACGGCCGGATTTTCGTTTCCTATGCTGGGTGGGGTTTACCAAATTGGTTAAGGTTAAGGTTGTGATTCTGGAGTACGTTGGGTGTAGGTGTTGTTATATCTAGGTTAGGGCAGATCACTGGAGGGATGGGCAAAATGTGGATCAAAAGGTCAAAGCTCGATCTGGCGCTAAGGGAAAGCTTAGTGCAATACGTGAGGGCTATGGTGGAGGACTACGGTATTTATCGCGGATAGGAGATTTGGAGACTCGGGGCATTTTTCGCGTGGGAACACAGGTTCCCACAATGGAACAATCACAAAGAAGGCCCCCAATGTTACAAAGATATCCCCGAGTTCTATGAGATTTATTTTACTTTTTGAACTAAATTACATGCCTTTACCTTAAATCTGTACTAGTAATCGTAGGAGCTACAGTCCCCCCACTACTTACTACCTCAAAGACCAAGGCGACACCACTGCATATATGTCATTAGCATGTGCTCTAACCTCCACAATCAAAAAAACAAGACACTCGAAAAGGGGAACATACTCATCACCAGCCGTAACAATCCTCTCCGGAGTCTGGACAAACCCCAATATACCACCCTCACCCTCCGCAGCATTCCCACCAAGATGGCCCCTCCAGCATGACAGTTCAGTCCCAGCACGGACATCCCACCGCCGCACCGTGCCGTCAACACCACAACTAGTCAAAATCCACCCATCCGCCTTTGCAAACTCTACTTTGACAACGGCCTCGTGGTGGCCGCCCTCCTCGCCGAGGGTTTTCCGGACTGGGTATCCGCGGCCAGCATCGTAGATAACGATCTTACCGTCCACTCCTCCGGAGGCAAGCAGCGGCTGTGTAGGATGGAAACTGAGTGATTCAACGCTCTCGGTGTGTGTATGTAACGCTGCGAGGATCTGGCCTGCCTGTCCACCACCGGTCGATCCACCGCCTCCAGCCTGCGGTCTTCCACCGGTTCTACGTGCCCCCGCGGCAGCCTGTGAAGTAGGCATTCCGACAACACGCATTTCCCCCGTCGCCCCGCCAACAACAGCGACAGAGCCGGAGGGGCTCACAGCAACAGAGTAGAGCCCCCCCTCAATCGCAAATCGCTGATCCGCCGCCGTCAGCGCAACGACAGACCTTCCAGCGTCCACATCCCAAGCGTAGAAACTTCCATCTTCAGACACCGTCACCAGCAACTTCCCATCCAAAGTCCACACACCCGCAGTGCACGACGCCGTATGCGAAGTGAACACTTGCTTAAACGTGAGTTTCCCCGCGTCGACAGAGTAGACCCATACAGAGCCGTCGTTCGCACCCAGCGCGAAGGCGACCTCACTCGGGTGAGCGGATATCCAATTCACTTCTTGCACCTCCTGCGCCTCGTCCACCACTCTCCAGTTCTGCGCGGCATCGTAGACTTGGAGTTTCCCGTCCAATCCCCCTGTCACAGCGAATTGGCCGGTTTGTCCTAAGAACGCTGCTGCGGAGACCGAATCCTTATGTCCTGTGAGGCGGGCAATGGCTTTTCCCTCCCGCGGGATTATCTTGGCTTCCTCTGGGTCGGTAGGAACCTGGTCCGGTGTCCATACGTACGCTACATCGTCACCACCGCCGGTGAGGAATATGGATTTATCGGCTGGGTGCGCGGCGATGGAGAATATGGACTCGCCGTGCTTATCGAAGTAGGCCTTTGCGTCGTTTACCAGGCTCACTTCCATCGGTTCGTCGCCATCGCTGTCTGAGTCCATGGGTACATCGCTGTCCGCGTCCTCGACGACTTCTTCCGCTTCATCTGGGTTGATTATTGTGGCTTCTTCCGGATCTTCCGGATGATCTGTGTTTGCGTTTGCTGGCATTTTTCACTGCTTAGAGGGGGGAGATAATTAGTGTGGGGTAGGTACCGGTAGTCGAGTAGAGCTAGGATTTTGGGGAGGAATGGCGGGGCAGTTATTGATTTCCGGAGCCGCAACTTTTTTTTCTGTGAGAGCGTTGCCGGATTTGGTTGATTCGTGCCTAAGCAAGGAAACGGCCCCCGTTGAGATGGATGCGATGGGTCTAGGGTCACCTTTTGTCCGTAATATCAAAATTATGATATAAATTCTGCGTAGGAAGGAACCCTAACCTCGATCTTCGCAGCTTCATAACAGATATCCAGGGCCCCGTCCATATATATCCCTTTATTCAATTAACATCACAGAAGAAATCACATTTTCACAGATTGTTCTCCCCTCTTCTCCAAGCCAGGAGGCGAGTTTGGTAAGCAATAGCTTATAAATGTCGGACTTAGGATGCTGAGAAATACCAATGCCGTACAATTATTTTGCTGAAATTGACAAAAACAACTATTGTGGCGAATACTGTTATGCGAGTGCTCGTGTATGATAAGGACTTGGATGGTAGCCTCCTTTTGAGATTTGCATGGTAACATATCGGGACCTCCCAATTGCAGCTTGTCTAGAATATTATGAATTTAGGAGAGGTGGGATAACGTGTCTGGAGAGGGGGGGGCGAGTGTACTCGAGTAGAGCAGGAGCAAGTGTCCCATACAACCCATACAAATTGGCCACAATTTCCTGGTTTTTTTATAGGGCGCTCGCTCCAGCACGTTACCACAAAATTTAATGACGGTAACTTAGGTGCAACTCAGAGCTTCAGCTTACCGGTACTTGTACTAACTAACCAACGGCACCTGCCTAAATAAAGGCCTCAAACTCAAGCATTCTCTCTTCGGTACAGTATCCCCGATGTCATAACCCGCCTGTTACCCCAATTCCTTACCAGGCTATCATACGAGACCCACCCCTCCCCGCTCCGCCCAAGGCTCATCTTTAGGCCTACAAGAAATATGCGCCTCATGAAGTCTGGTTACCGGATCCGGTGCCCCATCCTAACGGAATAATAAGGCTGAAAAAACCGAACTGCCGGTGGTAAGGATATCGAAGGGTAGATGGGAGGGGGCCCATTCTGCGGCTGCACATATGCTCCCCGCTCTGTTTGCTGGTGTGCGGTAAACTATGAGACAGGCGGCCTGGTGCAAATTGGCAAAAGTGGGGAGCGAGGATGCTCTTCCGTTTGCTGGAATGAAAAACCTAAGACAGCAGTGTTCGTGGATATCACTGGTATGATACTGCAGTCAGTTAAACCTAATCTGCAGAATAGCTTGTCGAACCTTGCACAGGCAACTCACAAATAGAATGAAAAAAACCCAAGAATTAGTGTACGGTACTCGAGTACTCGAGTAGAGGGAAAAACCTGAAGATCCAGGACTCTAGAAGAATCGGCTGCCGGCTATCATCGCATCAGACTTAACTTAAGTTAGGTCTAAATTAAGATCCTTCTTTCGCTCAGGGAAGAAGAGCTACACACACAGAGCAAGTAATGCGGGGTTAATTTAAGTCATACTCGAGTATCGTGCAGCGACTTACCAAATCCCAAATTTCCGGCACATGACTTACCTTCTGACAAACAAGCAAGGCAATTAACTTACTTGACCTGTTCACTATTCGGAATACGTTTTTAGGAAATCCGACTCCCTAACCACGGCGACCCCCTATCCTTTCATGTTTTGTAAGAGCCTGAATGAACAAGGGGAGTGGATTCTAGAACCCTGGCCCTGGCTAAGATCTGCGTAATGCCGTACTAATATGAGCGTGGGGTGGTGGAACAACCTCGCCAAGGGGGAAGAGAGATACTCGAGTACAAAGCACATAAACGTACTAGTACAACGCGTGTGGGGCAACGGCGGGGTTACAAACAACAGGGCCGAACATCACGATATTGAACTTCTCAGCTGAATTTGCTTGCCCCTCTATCCACGCGGGAGGTATTACAGTATTCTGTCTGACGTGTGTAGTACCCGTAACAGCATAAACCTTCAATCATCCCCATCATCCCCATCCCCCTCCCTTCTCTACCCCAATTGAGCAACACAATGTTTAGATCAATGCCCTTCCTCCTTCGCGGAGCGAGAACTCTACCAAGGCCCAGTAGTGCCGCCACTCTAAGGCCAATGGCCCGCTCAATCTCAATAGCTCATCTCTTACGAAAAGACCACCATGAGATCAAGCCCGGGCAATTCGCTCGCACAGATCCGTCCATCACCATGGAGTACCCCGCCGAGAAGGATATGCCCTCGAGCAAGCCTCCGTGGAGGTACGGGCAGATGTTGAAGAGTTTTTCCCTGGAAGGGAAGGTTGCGGTGGTTACTGGGGGTGCTGGGGGGTTTGTCTACTGTTTCTCTTCGATGGAGGGAGGGGGGGAGGGAGGAGAAGAAATGACAGCTGATAATGGCGGTGGGGTTGTTGTGTAGATTGGGGTATGTGATGACGCAGGCACTTGTTGAGTTTGGAGCTGATGCTGCGATTGTGGACTTGAATGGTTTGTGTCCTCCTCTTTTAGAGATTGGAGTGAACTGACCTAGTAGCGATGGTATGTGAATAGGTGAGCAAGCAGCAGAGTCCGCCAAAAACCTCCTAGAGCATTTCAAGAGCGAGAATCCCGATGCCGAACAGTTAGCACCTCTCCCCTCCCGTTCCTTCCCCTTCCCACTAATACCCACCCTCCTCACAGCCTCCCAAAAATAACTGCCCACACATCCGACGTCTCCTCCCCAACCTCCGTCCGTTCCGCCATCTCGGAAATTCTCGCGCAGCACAACTCGCACATAGACGTCCTCGTAACTTCTGCCGGCTTCACCGAGAACTTCAAAGCGGAGGAGTACCCACACGACCGCATGCAGAAGCTCTGGGGCGTGAATGTCGACGGAACGTACCTCAGCGCCGTGGAAGTCGCGAAACACATGATCGAGCGGAAGCGCCCCGGTAGCATGATCTTTATCGGGAGCATGAGCGGGGGTATCGTGAACGTGCCGCAGCCGCAGGCACCGTACAATGCTTCGAAGGCCGCTGTTAGACACCTAGCCAGTAGTCTGGCCGTCGAGTGGGCACCGCATCGGATTAGAGTTAATTGTATTTCGCCGGGGTATATGCTTACCGCTCTGTATGTGCCTTCTTCCTCCTATGAGGGGATTGCATGCTAATGGTTAGCAGGACGAAGAAGATTTTGAATGACAATCCAGACTTAAAAGCTAAGTGGACAAGCTTGATTCCTCAAGGGAGGATGGGTAACCCGGAGGACTTGAAGGGCCCAGTTGTGTTCTTGGCCAGTGAAGCGAGTAACTACGTTACTGGAGCGGACCTAAGAGTTGACGGCGGCTATACAGTTATTTAATTAGTCTGAATTGTTCTGAATTGTTCTGGCGTAGTATGCCTATAAGCTAGCATGCCGGCGGGGGTATACATAATGTGATGATTTTTATGACAATCTTGATATATACATACCAAAGTTGATTAGGTTTGGAAGCCCACAAATAGATTCGTTGGTATTCTGGGCTCTAGTCGGATCGATCTTTGACCCTGAGAAATGGCAAAATTTCAGTTCCTCCGGTTTATAATCACATGCCATCACTCGAATATCAATTACTCACATCTGTTCGATGTCGTCATCCACCCCGTCAGAGATTATGCCAAGAGTGCCTATAAGTCATAGCATGAAATCTGAGAGCCTTTATCCCACCTAAGAAGCCAAGCAAGACACCTCAACCATTGGTCCCGGTATACTCTTCCGCTCGTTATGATACCTCAATCAACACCATCCCTTCTCACTTTTAGACTCAAACTAGGTTCATTATACTACCATGACCCCCTAACGCAGCTCTATCCATCCTTTGAGCTCTAAATATCGGAAAAGGATACTCTTCTCTTGATCCCCTTATAGCAAGATATTCCACAACGAGTGATACGCGGTGTTCCTCATACTTCCCACTAGTCGGACAATACACTAGAAGGTATCTCCCGACAACAACTTTATCTCCATGTCCTAGAGGACGAGAAGGGCGCGCTGGGGGTCACTCTGCCTAGTTTTTTCCTGCCATCACCTCTAAAACAAGCTAAATAGAGTGAGACCGCGGCGGAGCTTGGGCTCGTGAAAGAATTACCATGAGCGAACCATCTCCAAGCATAAATGGATACATAACAGCAATAACAAGAGTGAGCACCGAAATCCTCTTTAGGTCTATCAATCGAGCAATATCCTCGTCTGTCACCAACTTATCCCTCACTCACCATACGATAGATATAATCTCTTCCCTACGCTCAAACTAAAAGTATGATATATAACTAACAAATCACCTATTAAAAGATCTAAAAATGAAAATCCTTCATCATTCATCAAACCGATACCCCATTACACAGAGACATTCACATGTGCACGCCCTCCTCTCCCCCACCCAACCACCTGTTCACGCTCAACCACCTCAACCCTCCACCTCAGATCACTCGCGCCAACCTCGTCTTGACAAACAAACAAACTCGGCAAGCCCACCTCCGTACCTTCCTCCCTACCTATCTCCCTACCTACTGTATCTACTCTACCTACACCCCTCGCTTCAACCCTCGCCCATAACAAAATCGCCTACCCGAGAACAAGTAAAAGGCCCCCACCCTAATCCAGTTTCCCCTCTCTTAGGCCATTTGCCCATGGTGTAGGCAGGCTTCGGTACTTATGTGTTGTACGTATGACAGTAGGAGAGGTGCATGAGCCCCTTGCTCGCTCGCACGTGATGTTTGTCTACTGTTCGCTGTGGGGGTAACAAGCATTCTTCAAAGTAGCAGGATATATGAAGGGAATTTTGAGCTGTTTTGGGCAAATATTTGGAAGTAAACAGAGTATATTTATTGCACACTTTACTTTGGTAGGGGTGGTATCCAAGGCTTGTTGAAGACCTTTACTCGAGTAGTACTGTAGATCAATTTAATTTATGATAGCGCCCCCCGTAATCCCCGATTCCCACTTCTATGGTAGTTTCCGCATGAAGAAACAGATTTTCTTTTCTTATTACACGATATTTCCTATGACATATTATGAGGGACAGTAACAGTAACAGTAGAGTACAATTCAGCAAGGATTGGTACTTTATGCACAGTGTTGTACTGTATCAGTAGGGTGGAAGGAGCACCGCAATATAAAATATGACTGCAGCCGGTATGGAGTACTCGGGGGTGTACGTGGGTGATCGGACAGACAGGGTCATAAAATATATGTATCAGCATACATTTATGACTCCTGTCTGTCCGATCACCCACGTACACCCCCGAGTACCTGTAGTACTAGTAGAGAAAGATCGGCAGACATAGTTTGGCACGAGATGATGGCTAATCCCTATCGGTAACATTTCCACCGCCAGATACCCGACAGTACGGTAACAGGTTTCAGTTGCATTGAGAAAGTCACGGGTTGTCCTATCGTGGATAAGTTAGTTATGTGACGGATATAATGGAAGTTGACCTCACAGACCTACGCATATTGACACCACAGTTTAGACATATATACAAGTAAAGGTTTGCATCCTAGAAGTACTTTATCATACAGCAGTGTGCCCAGAATCAAATACCACTGAATTAATAAAATAAAATAAAAATCACCCTCCCCTGCTCCTTGGGCCCTAAGTTAGCCCCGCCGCCAACGTCTCACCGTGTGGGAAGAGATACCTAATATGATGACTGACATGTCATCTTTAATCTCCGGAACCAGAGGCAAAGAGCTCCTGAGAAGGATTGGCGTTCTCCCGACACAGTTTAAGATCAGCCCTCAAGACGTGGGATTCGCAATTCCGTTAACTTGTCAAACCAAACCCCTACCCCTACCTATCCTGAGCTGACGGGCAGCTCCCCGCCAGTGATCTGAAAGTTGGATTTCAAGAGGTTTACAGTATTCTAGAAGGGAGGGAACACCCCCCCCCCCCCACAAGGGGGGAGACATCGGAGTTTAATTACTCGTGGGGCCGCTGAGAACGGGGTGTAGAAAAGGAGGCGGCAAGGGAGCGATGAGGTTTGTCATGCATACCGGTAAGGCACTCGTCCCGGCCACCACCACCCGAAAAACAAGGATTAAAAGTGCGTACCTGAGCGCCCATATCATGCAAAATATGCTTCCCCCTGTTTTTCGGGTACGGTACGAGCAACTCGTGGCCAGGGGCAAGGACGGTAAGGCGGAACCACGTGGTGGAAATGACGGCTTCAAGCAAAGAAGGCATGGCGGAAATGTGGGGCAAAGATGCCGGGGAAGTAAGCGTCAGATTGGTCCCCGACCACTGCGACAAACCAATTATTCTACAAAGTAATACAAAGTGGGGATGATGGATGTTACCTCAATGAGATGTCCTAAAAGCCGAACTAGAAGAAGAAAGAAGCTGGAGCAAGCCTTCTCCTCTTGTATCTCTCGGATATGGCGACCATCCGGTACCCGATTGTCGGTTTTAAATTGCTACTTGTATGAGGTGCTGTATCTTATTGGGAAGAGGGCCACAAACCCTCGCTTTCACTCCGAGACTACTAACGAGGGGACAGCAGGGCATGGACAACCAATGTTAGAACCTGGTGGGAGAAATAGAAATATCAACGCACTGTCACATGACCTGCTAGCTTAGTCAACGTAGTAAAAATCTTAAAAACCAGAGTAATAGGACATGGATTGGGAGTTTGATCTGTGTGAATAAGAATTTCTCTCCTCCAATAATCCTGTGATGGATGATACCTCTTTTGCCAAGTAACATATGATTGCAATATCAACTCTCCTTTGATTACAAACCAGCTTCTCAACAATACGATTGACGTTCAAGTATCCGGTCCTCAACAGGAAGGGCTATAATGATTTAGTAGCTTTAGCGTTCATATCAACAATCTCATTTAATATAGTAAATATGGTTTGAGAAGGGCACAACATGGCTGAAGGCCTGGCTGAAGAGGTTTGACTGAATAGGCTAAATCAGAGCTAATCTTTAATTTCAACTCCCACCTCTTCCTCTTTTCATATTATTAGGACACTAGTTTTCAATACTATCTTGACTGACTTCAATAATATGATAATAGTGAATTTCCCTTATATCATAGATATCTAGGCAAAAGCCTTCGCATTCTATTACGTATTCCTTTCGCCCATTCACAACTTTTTGAGGCGCCCCCAGCCGCAAAAGGTGTCAGTTGATCCTTCAGATCGTCTCGAACAGAAGTTGCTTCTGCCGATGCTTTTGGAAATAACCCATCTCACCACCCCCATAATAACAAAAAAAAAGTTACACCACAACATTTACCGCCAGAAACAGCAGGCATCCTTACTATAACCGAGGAACTGTGTTTGAAGGGAACTGTGCTTGAAGGAAAAAAATCTCCGTAATAGACGAATAGATAGCCTACCCGCAGGCCATTGGAAACCCTCACGAGTGGGGCCGATGTCCGGACGCCAGCGCAACCGTCCAACGTAGCTTGCTTGGCTGTGCAGGCAAAAAGGCCATTCCAGAAAAGACCTAGAAGGTAAAAGGCCATCGTGCCACGGCACTTTTCTTCGGCAATTATATCACTTACTATGGTTTATATACCCTATGATTTGTCGTGGGGGCAATGTTAGGTAACTTTACTTGAAATATAGTACCATTCCAGCGCAGTACGAGTATGATACCCACACTCCAGTAATCGCACCAACACCTGGTCGGAGTGAGCGAGTAAGGCTTTGAACTAGAAATCTCTTGCGGGCGGTTGAATGACGGTCTGAAGAAGCTAGGCACCTTGAGCTGAGCCATTGGAAATAAGAACCGATAGAACCGCGGAACTCGGCCTAGGAAGACTAACAGCCCGAAGTCAGGTGCGCTCTATTCGAAGAGCAGTTGCGTCAGCTTTGGAGATAGTCTTGGTCCATCAAGCCTGAACGAAGTGAAGCATTAGCATCAGTGTTTATCCATAGATTGTATATAGATAGGATCAGAATCATCAGATAGGTTTTCCCATACCAGTTACTCTCTTATCAACCCATATTAAATACAGCAGAGTATCGACATAGATACTATTGAATGCGGGGTGGCCCAAATACTTAGATCCCCGCACTCGTATGAGTTATTATGAGAGAGGTGAGTACGACTTATTCCTCAGACCTGCGGACCCCGGCGATACCACATCAATCCCGACCTCGATGGCTCCACTTTGAGTGTGAAATAATGTCAGATAGGGATTATTTGTAGGGCAAGATTTCATGGGCATCACGAAAGAAGTAGAACACTACCGGTAATTGGGAGAAACAGGTGCCGGAATTTTCGGCTAGGCTTGGTAGGATGCTTCCTCTCGCTTGCCAAAAGTACCGGTGCGGTATCCGCCAAAGAGTTAGTCTTCAGGCAACCGACATCAGTTGGTGGTAATGAGCCCAGGCAACCTAGAAATGAAAGTGCCCAAGCCAAGTCCTCGCCTCACCCCCCACCCGCCTGTGCCGCTGGAGAGTCTGAGCACAAGGCCCGGATACTTTTGCCAGAAAGACAAAAATTCATACGACTCTTGAACGCGCCATTACCTCGGTAACACAGGTGAATAGCTAGGATAGAGATATTAATGTTCGGGATTGTAAAGCACCGATACTTGCACATGAGAGCACTCCACGGATTCTAATCCAATCAGAACTCACTTTACTAACCGCTCGCGCGGAGTCCGAGTGAGCCTATATGATCTCAGCAGTCGCCATCTACCCCCCAGACACTCTCGGAAGTACAGGCATCTCTATACAGTAGACGATCATGTAAAATTTTCTGAGGAGATTGATACACTAACACCAATCGCCCCCATATTGATGGTGACTTCGCTACTGGTAATAGTCTTCTGTTCCCTAGAAGGAATAAAATCTCAGCACCTTACGAGTGCTATCCTAGGAGTGCTTGGGGATAATTACAGTAGTATTATCAAATATCTACGGTAATTCTGTGCCGCGACCCAAGAAAATTCAGGCTCCCCTGCGAGCCAAGCCATCACAGGATAGTTGCTTCTTGCAGTGCGCCAACAACAGCAATACCCCGCCGAAACCAAGTCGTAAGATAAACGACCATTTGGAGTGTTGCAGATCCAGAGCCTCTTCCCCGCATCTACCCACCCCATGGTATATACCGGTAATCTGCAAATCAGACGATCCGTTGCTTGCTTTTGTCGCCCTAACCCTCGTGATCTCGGGGTTGACGGCGGCGGCGCAGATTTCTCCCATGAAGGTTTGTTTCCGGAGAGCAGGGTGATTCTCTCTCTGACGACAAAAAAAACTCCTAATAAACCACGTGTCAAGTCATGATGGAACATCAGTGTTGAGATGTGCGCTGTTAGGGCTTCCCTTTTTCCCCGAATTTCCTTCTCGCGTATGATGCCTAAAGGCTGAAATGTTCTCAAGGCCATCCATTCGAGTTTGAACTAGCTAAACCTTCTCGCCTTTGAGCTCCAGTGTTACGAAAGTATGACACCGAAGGCCCAAATGAAGTCCGATAGGTCAACTCATGAGGCCCTTCAAAGGCTGGTGGGTTGTATTTAGGGTAAGGTAGGCGTCTCTCGCCTTCGACCCGGGTACATCCCTGGCTGTGGTTTAGTTCCCCATTGTTGGTGCCTTCTCCTGCAGCCTAATGTTCATCTGACCGCTCTTACACATTATGTGGGCACAGTACATGATCAGTTAAAAGTACCGTATTGCCTTTAACCACAATAATATCGGCGCCGGATTGAATTGTTGTCCCCATCTCCACAAATCTACGTGCCCCTGACCATTCGATTCGATCGGGCACATATTTCCCTGTGACCCGGAACCAGAACGACCCATCGGACGATAGAGACATACTATAATGTTGGGTGAAGGATCACGAGAACATGCTGTTACGCCTTCGAAACCTTCGTTAGATTAATAACTCTCATGAGAAATCAATTGGCTACCGGTGTTGCAGGATACTCATGAATCCTCGACCTGTTGTTCCCTCTAGAGTGGCGATCGGGACGCATGAGTTCTATTTCTCGACCCTGCCGTACCATACCAGTACTTGCCAATCCATAAAGTATCCAGGTGCCTGGGAGCTGGTCGACCACCACAGCGTAAAACGCCGTATACGTCACGAACCGACAAGTACTGTACGAGTAGTCTATTGCTCGGCCGCGGACAATCATAGCAGCAGTGCTTAACCAGAGGTGAGCCTGGCGAAGGTAGCCGCAACTCGATATGAGTACTATATTGAGAAGTTATGCCACCCTATTGCCGTATCAGCTCAAGAAGTGTGATATAAAAAGTTAAAAAATAGTCTGATGAACTACGGTAACTTTACCGAGGAATCCGGTCACAGAATTCGCCCACTCGCATAAAACAAGGAGAAGCATCATGGGGCCGATCATAAGATTCGGTTTACCGAGGCCTTCAAGTTCAATGAGCAAGCTCGGTGTGAGAAACACCAATACCATAGCGATTCAATCAACCAAAATTACAACATTATCCTGATAATATCTCAGTTGCTAAGCTACCGGGCCTGACTCTCACAGCGCTGTGCCGCGCCGTATTGTCCACCGTGAGCCGGCCATTGGTAGGTACTGCATGAACTGTCTGGTACGAGTCGAGTTAACCAGTATCCGAACTCCAACCGACCAACTTCCCCTGCAGTAAAACCACGCAACGCAAAACCACATAGGTTCTTTGGCTCGGAGGTAGGTTCCTAATGATTTGGATCCTTGTTGGCTTGTGCCTAGTGCTTCCTGCACCTTTGGGCTCCAAAGTTAACGTATATTGAAATTTAAATAAGCCACCTATTTTAGAAGGGACACCCGGAGATCGAGGGCCTAGAGTTCCAACCTGCTCGAGTACCGGTACTGTACTACAATACGGTACAACAATGCCATTAGATCCCTGACCTGTTCCAAGCAGCTCCAACTGCCGATCGCCCTAAAGACGGTCTCGGCCCGTTCAAGAAAAACGTCAACTGAGTTGGGGATGTGGGGAAACTTATGGCAGGCAACAAGGGGGGCTGGATGCTTTTCTTGGAAAAAAAGCCACTCGGCGGGCTGCCCCCCACAACGTCGGGATTGCTGTGTTTAGCACAGGACCGTACCATGGTGAGGGAGTGCTGTAGTCGGAACAGGTGGACATTCATTCCGGTTTAGTAACAGTATGTTAGTTTGCCAAGAGCGGCAATTTTACAGGTTAATATCTTGGCAAATATCTATTGACAGGCTTTGCCGAGAAAACTAACAGCAATTAACATGCTCCTACAAATTTTTGACCTACTTCTAAACCCTAATATCTCCATGAAAACTTAAGGTATTCCTATTTTACCTCTACCAATATGTAGAGGATCACCCACTCTACCACTTAATAGAGCTATAATTTCCATAGGAGTGATGGTTGAAAATCCTTTGGTGGTTGAAGATGGTCAATATTTTCTTCGCCAAGTGCTCCGGCTACAAACGTTCCTCACCATATCCACGAGAGGTGAATCATGATGCCAATTCCATACTACCGTCGCACTAACAGTCTAACTCTAGCCCTTAATAGTTGGATGTTATTACGGAATCGATTTACGGTACGATATGGAGAAGGGGTCCGTTCAAACTCCTTACTATACCTAAACAAACTTCCCACCAAAATAAATCTGTGCCAGCAGCCGAATCCACGGTGTTCACTCCATGCCGTTGTTGTTCAGATGCCAATCAGACCACAAGGCGGAGAAAATGAATGGGAGAATATTAGTATGTTGGCTTCCAGTCTCAATAAGAGGGGTCCTGCTCTGAGCTATGTGTGCAAGATCTTGGAGAAGCATCACAAGGGGAAGGCACAATTACAATATCGGTGAAGAAGGTGTATAGTGATTGCTATTCGGACGAGGTAGAGAAAAGGGTTGTCTGCATCGTCGTCAGGCGAGATGTATTTTAGGCATAGAGCTTTGACGGCATCAATAATCATTGCCATTCAGAGCCCAATGAGATTGCCAGTGTGCCAAAAAAAGAAATGTCTGGATATGCGGTTTCATTCGGAACTGAACTAGTTATGTTGGTGCGCTCTTTCTTTTTAGCTCCTGCTCTACCGGTACTTACGAGGGTTTCTACAGTAAGTTTACTTATGCTATTGGAGTAAAAAAAACAAAGAATCCCATAAAATATGGACCGAACGCAGATAGGATGGGTAAATGGATAAATAGGGTTCATGGGGAAGGACTGGTCACTCGTTCCGAGCCGGCAAGACCCGTTTCACTCAACAAACACGAGTGGGCAATGTGCGATGATATTGCGGTGCTCAATCAGATGTGGCCAGATGCGAGCACATCAGGCTTTACCAGAGAGGGGGGTATCATTCACAGCCGAAGAGCTATATAAAAGGCGGGGGGGAAATACCGGATGATAGCGGGTGGGGTGAGCAGAAACATCTATTCACTAAGATGATCCTCAATGATCCCAACACTCTCGACTCTGGTGCTTGTAGTGTGTAACTTAACGCCGAAACAATTATGAAAAAGATAGACCAGTTTGAAAGTGCTTAGCGATAACCAGTCAATAGTTGTCGGCTAAAGGTGGATAATCAATAGTAGTATTGAGGGCTCTTTGTGGCACTGGTAGATCTCCATGCCAAAGTTTAGAGAAACCGATGGACCGCAAGCCATCAGCATAACTGTACGAGCACACAAGGACAGAACTTCATCTTGCCAAGAGCTGCAGAAGGGCATCTGGGCCTAAAGTGTGCATTGGCCCCCAAACTTGGAATCAAATCGAATCCCAGCACCGTGGACCTGTCGTCTACCAGGTTCCCATCCATGCGTCTCCAACTCCACGACTGCATCCATCTGGTCTCCCGCACCTGTGCCAGATTCGTGCCAATTCTCGTGAAAGTGTGGCCAAACAGAGCCTGTCCTGCCCAGCATGTTGTATATTGTCGGGGGACGGAATCTCGGCCTAGAGTCAGGATTGTTGAGGAAACGAAAAACAGCGAGGGAAGGGACAAGTATCAATTCAATTGCATCATAACTACCACATGTAGCCAACATATCTCTGCCCTTTTTATCGACTTCACCAATACTGAAGAAGCAATCAACCTGTGGAAAGGGGGAGGTAAAAGGAAAACACCTAGGAGAGGGGGGAAAGAACGACGGGAGGGGATTAAACATCTTTACGTCTCGTCTGTGAGCTTGTGCATCCAATCCGCTTCCCACGGGCTTTCTGTCTATTATCTCCTCGATTGATTTAACCCTGCATTCAGCATCATCAGAGTCGGTCGGTGTGATTACTATGAAAAGAACTACCCATCCGCCCTCGTTCTGATTTCTCCCCTGTCTTCTCTTCTCCATATTCTACTGAAACCACAGCGTGCCCCTTTCCCCCCGCTTCGGATATCTCCAACCTACATACATCTCAGACCCCCTGGATATCCCCGCTTCTCTGCGGCTTCTACTTGTCACTCGCTCCTATCTCTGCGGGCTCAGTATTTGCAATCAGCCTTACGGAATCTCCTGCCTGCTTGGTAGCTACACATCCGGATTTTCTGTTCACTGAGGCCAAGGAGTCATCTCCCATTGCATCCGTGGGGGCAAACACAAAAAAAAAGTTCACACCACCCCTTTTGCCTAGAATATTGGTGGAAAGAAAAATAAATATACTGTACATCTCCTTCTCTACCTCCACTATAAACCACTCATTACAATTGATTGGGTATTTTCTATCAAAACAAACAAAACAAACATATATTCCATCTATTTCGGCGGACTCCACCGCGAACAGCTATTTTCACTCTGGCTAGCTGGGACTCACGTGGACTCGTTCTGTTACGCGAAATCCGCGGCATTTTATTTCTCACTTGATTCGTGATAGTTGGTGGGGGTTTGATTCGAAACGGAGTAGTAGCGCCCAAGGCAGCAAAAGGAAGTCGAAACAACAGATACCGGTATACAAAAGAGAAAAAGGCAATTTCGACAAACGAAGACGAGTCTACGAGTATTCGTCTTGTGTCAAAAATCACAGAAAAATCGTATTGCGAGCAGGTTGTGGCGGAAAAAGGCAACAGGGCACAAGAAGTATTTACCTTTTTTTATAATTATTTCTACGCCCTTCGCACGCTTCCTTTAGAGTGTCAATTTTGGCTTGAGGCGAATTCTGCATGTGGCAGCAACTTAGTGTCATAACTTGGTGAGTGCAAAAGTCCAGGCACCGCCTATCCCTCATCCCTCTCAGCCTTTGCAGGGCACTCTTCTTTGATAGCCAGTCATCTGTTATCATACCCCGACATGAGTGGCGGTTTCGCTTTGGCCGAGGAGAGGAGAAAATTGTGGATTTTGCCTTTAGTTCACATTTCCCCATGCGGATTTCTCGAAGGCCTGCTGACCACAAAAAACACCCCAGACTAGATCAGAGGTACAGTACATACACGAGGCAGCTCCCAGGTAGAGTAACTGCTCCGAAAGTAGTAAAGGTTGTAAGCACAAGATTCTCCACTCGCCCGCCGTTTCAGCCGTTTATATGGTTCGGAGATCTCGCGTTGCGTAAGGGGAATTTGTCTGTTCTTCGTATTTTCCTACTCTCTTGTTTTTTCCCGCGAAGTCACCTGGTTAGGGGTGGGTGATTCTTTGTGTCGGTTTTGTGCCCCGCGTTTTTGTTCTTGAAGGAGGTAAGGATTATCCGGCTTTCCTTGTTCGCCAGCTCCCGAAGTGCAACTTTCCGCAAATTGACATCTCAGAGCAGGGCCTCACCCATCTTCATCCCTTTAAAGGAGATTGGATTTGAAAAAAGCGAGCTTCCTTGACTTCGGCTCTTCCACGCAAATAACGAGTGTTCAGTAAGCTGGGGCACATCGTATGCATCCAAGTTTTGGAGTTAAAGTGGAAGGAAGTTAAGCCCATTCTCAGTTAGAGCTCTGAGTTACCCCAGAAGGGTGCTGGTCGATATTCGAGAAGAACCCGGGGTAAGTACCGTATGGTATACTACGGTACTGGTATGATCAGGTAAACAGGAGGTGGAGGCCTTACATACTAGCATCATACTAAAAGCAACAACAGAACCAAATCCTCAGCCCTGACAAGAAGCTGCAAAATTAAAAGAAGGGAACCGGGTCCCGGTCGAGACTAAGGGGCTAGGCGTGTGTGCGTGTCTAGAGACCTTGCCGGGCCGACCTGGCTCTATCAATATTCCTCATCTCATCCCATCTCCTCCGCTTCGTCTAGGTTTCTGGGAAATTGTGTTTCCAACGCGCACAGGGGAGTCTTTACAGCACGGAGGCATCAGAATTAGATATAGGTTACGGCACTTGGGCGAAAGGCAGGAGAATAAGACACGTCGAATCGTTACCGGGATCGAACACGTGGAGAAGATAAAGACTTAAGTCACTGGGTAAAGGGAGGTCAGGTTGACATTTGCGACATTCGAACCTCAACTCCCGGTCAACTATAGATATTTGACACGTCGGGATTGTGGTGCATGTGCTCGAGGAGCAGAGTACCGTAGTGTAAGTCGTCATCCTAGACCTATCTCTGGATTCTTCCTCCTAACCTTATTTCTTCCTCCTTCCCTCCCTCCCTCCCGTCCCCGCTTCAGGTATTGGCCTTTCTTTAGTTCTATATATGTCTACTATGGCTCTACATATTCTGTAGTTGCGCCAACATTGCTACCGAACTTCATTGTCCCCTCCATCCGTTGCACGACAGCTTCCTTAATATTTCTACCATATCTCCGTTGCTTCAAATACTGATTCACTGTTACTTTACTGGTAGTAATTTCACAGTGCAC
>Ga0307507_10005986_pt1 | contig 19259 bp, 16 predicted proteins | sample 7_EM_MG_FD_207223 | JGI IMG/M metagenome (GOLD analysis project Ga0307507, IMG submission 207223) | Populus trichocarpa ectomycorrhiza microbial communities from riparian zone in the Pacific Northwest, United States - 7_EM | ecosystem: Host-associated > Plants > Roots > Unclassified | place... | reverse complement strand
CGACGTAAAGTTCTTGGTTTGCGCGTTGGCCTTTAGATCCAATGTCCGCGACTTATTCTCATCCCTCAAAACCTCTTCCAATCTCGCAGCAAGCTCTACCGAGTTAACGTTGTCTTTTTCTAATCCAACATATTCCGCGCTTAGATCTTTTCCAACCCTCTTGGATCCCTTGAGAACACCGTAGCGCCTAGCATCTCCTTCAGGAGTGAGCAAAAGGTCGTCCATTCCGCACGTATGCGCCCTCATGTGTAAGAATTTGGTCAATAACCTCCCCATAATACTCAACATACTTCCGGCAACCGCGGAGCCGTATATCTCATAGAGGGAGTGTATTAGCCCAAATTCACTAGGGCCTAGTTGGCTCTTATCTAGAACACCCGACACGAAATACCCTTCATGAAATACGACCTGCCCCTCCTCGCATCCAAGGTACCAACTGTCACCGGAGGTCTTCGATTTTGAGTAGAGTGTCAACCCGTGGAAATACTTCGGCTTTATATTCTCTAAAATGGTTGTGATGACTTGCTTTCCGGTCCATAGTCGTTTTGGTTTCATTATCGAGGGTGGTAGTGTGATAATCCTGCTACTCCTGCCCTTGAACAAAGTGTTGCTTTCCGGCAACAGGCACGAGTAGAGTAGTTGCTGGTACTCGTCCCTCGTAAACATCGTATCCCGGTTAGTGAGCCAAACACCCATTACCAAGTGATCCTGAATCAAACCACGAAGCGGCTTGCCGGAGGTTGGAACAAGGTATTGCGAATCCGTATTAGCAATTTCCTTTGCCTCAGCTCTAGCAACTTCGTTTTGAGGAAGATGCATGTTCATCTCATCACCATCAAAATCTGCATTATAAGTATTACAGTTGGCGTAGTGCATACGGATCGTACGTTCCTTAGGAAGAACCTTCACAATATGCCCCATGATAGAGGGTTTATGTAGCGTGGGCTGTCGGTTCATCAACACAACGTCCCCATCGAGTAAATGTCTGTGAACTTTCTTGGACTTTGAGTCACTCAGGGAAAGCGCGTCTGGAGTCAAGAGTGTTTTAGAAAGGTGGATTCTCTTCTGGCGCGCATTCGGAACTTGATCTCTAGGCAGCTTCTGAACAGAGCCATTTTCCATCTCAATTGCCACTGCCCCCGGCCACTTGTCCGGCCCATTAACCACAAGTCGCATCAACCATTGATGGTTGATTTCTGTCACTGGCTCAGGGTACGTAAGTTTGCTTGCGAATACCGGTGGCACACCAATCTCTCTTGTTTCAATATTCGGATCGGGAGAGATAACTGATCGGGCGGCAAATTTTACACGTTTTCCCATCATGCTCATCCGGAATAGGCCCTCCTTCTTCTCAAGTTTCTGCTTGATACCTTCCTCCAATGTTTTCAAAGCTGCACCAGTCTGCGGGCTTTTCGATGAGTCCAAGAACGAATTCACGTCGTCTTGGAGAGTCACAAATGCTTGCATCAGCCTGCTGATCACGGTGGTTTTCATCTCAACCTCGGTTTCCGGATCGTTGAACTTATCGTTGTAATCACGGATGGCTAGGCATCCCGTAGAATTTTTACTAGCTGCTTGTTTGTTGCTGACTCGGAGATCTCACCTCCGGCGGCCTGAGGAGGTCTGAACTTGGTGGGTGGAACAGCAATAGCGTGGATGAAGAATATGTCGGGAGTTAGAAGCTTCGGAGTCTTCGAGATAGCTTCTCTCGGTTGATATAGTAGTTGGAGGATTTCCCTCTCCTTCTCGAAAAGTCTTGAAAGGCTGTTCAGAACCTCCATGCTATGTAGAAGACGGCCAGCAGCGCCCTTCCGTTCTTGTGCTTCCTGGATCTTAGCAATCTCTTCCTCACCCTCTGCTTCCTCTTCTCCCTAAACCTCCACAGAGATCTCCTCATCGAACTCCATCGCATCGGGACCATGCTTCCTTGTTCCCGACACGCCGTTGGGTTTCTTCTGCATTGCAGCCGTGTTAGGTCGTCGTAACCCGTATTGAACATTCTGATTTTGCGCTTTCTGGCTAAGCGGTAGTTCGAAGATTTTCGAGTGCCCATCTTTTCGGAATCCTGGCGAAATTCTGCGAGAAATTAACAAAGACTACCAAATCCAACTTGCCATTGGGAAAACCTGCGCTTGACATCTATTACACTTTCTTGGCAGCTGGAGGGCGCTGAAAAACTCTTTAACAATCTTTCTCCGCTCCTCCGCAACTGACATGACCTTCCCCTCATCCAGGCCACCAGATCGTAAATGTCTTCGGATGGCCTTCGCCACGAACTTTTCACGTTTTGCATAAAAAGCTTCCATATCAGTGCTTTCTGAGAATTCAGTTTCTCCATCCTCCTCCCCTTGCTTAACTTCAGGTTGGATATCGTCTAATTCAGCAGCCTCGACCAAAGGCCGTATTGAATGAACTTAAGTTTGCACTCGACGCGATTAACCTGTGCCCCGGCTATCCGAAAGTGAAAGCAGTAAAGACACGAAGATCTCAGCATCTTCAACATCTGATCAAAAAACAAAGGATGATAAACCGGCCCGGGCAATGAAATGTGCCCAACATGACCGGGACAGTACTTGTAATCAAGGTGGCATGTCGAACACCTAGATATACCGAGCGCATTAGCAAACCCCAATTCAATCCAATTTCAATAAAACTAGACACGAGAAATGCAGGAAGGTGTACCGCTGCCTAAGCATATCAGAAGCCCCGAGCGCTGGATCGTATAAGCCGCCGACTACCGGTATCGTACAGGAACCTTTCCGGGAATGACCGTTTCGAAGGTGGCGGGATTGACGATCTGCTTGACGGAGAGTTTTGTGATATCCTCTTTGCAGAGAAAGGTGAAATCGACTCCTGTGACTTCCGAGACTACAGGATTTGAAACATTCATGGTGTTCGGCAATGCTCAGAAAGCGCAATTGCCGGCGGTTGGGGGGTGGTTGCTTGCCTGAGCGGGACACTTTTCATGCTGAAATTTTTTTTAGCCTTTCCTTTCTTCGAATCGTTCTTGGTTATCGAGATTACCCAGCTAGAAAATGACAAGCCCTAGCCCTTAACCGTGCCAAGGGTGTGGCTCTGCCAAGATACGTGGGGTGTGGCAGAGCCACACCCTTGGCACGGTGAGTGGGGTTGGATCTCCAAGCGAACTTCTGTTAATCAGGTCTTGACATCCGACAACCCCCCCGACCCGAGTTTACCGGGGCCTCACAAGTTCTCGCGTGGCCCTAGTTCTTTATTCCTGCCTACAACCTTTTTATCCTGTTTTCCCTTTCGGCTTCTACGTGACACCATCACCACTACTCTCCACTTCACAACTCATCCTCTTTGCTGACTCTACCATGTCTGAGCCCAAGATCCGCTCGGATGATCCCATAGCGGACACAAACGGGGAGGTTAACGTCGACGGGGATGAAAAGACAAAAGCCGCGAAGAAAATGATGAAAAAGGATGGTGATGGCACGAAATCCAAAAAACGAAAGGCAGATGGTAAACTACGCACGTAAAGATCTTGTGATACCTCTCGTTGTACTGATTCTATGCAGAACCAAAGCTCCCCAAGGAACCCAAGGCAAAAAAGAAGAAGAAAAAGCCTGCGAAACCCGATCCAAAACCAAAAGGTAGCCCTCCTGGCTCATTTTATGAATTTTATAGCTAACGTCCCTAGCTCCAGTAGATGTGGAGAAGCAGTGTGGAGTCCAACTTGCGCGTGGTGCCCTCTGCGCCCGGTCCCTGACTTGCAAGGCCCACTCAATGGGGGCCAAGCGTAGTGTCCTCAGCCGTTCCCAGCCATATGACATTCTCCTAGCAGCCTACCAGAAGAAGTGCTATGCGAAGCAACAAAGTACATCCAATCCCTCCACACACTTTGCTTCCCAGCCAGTAGAAGCAGCAATCAATGCAGGAGCTCCACCGCCTGATGAAATCGAAGCCAACAACATACTTATCGATTCCGGCCAAGAAACGGAGTTAGTCATGGCTGCGGTAACGCGTTCTATGCCACAGCCGTTGTAACGACATATTCTTGTCCCGTACAGAAGAAGTACCAGTATGTCCGCATGAAGGAGATGTTGGCCAGCGCTCTCAAGCCGCTTGGTCGGCCAATGTTTGATTGGGCCAATGCAGGGTCGTTGTTCAATACCTCTATGGCGAATCCTGCCTCGCGAGCGATGCCGGGGATCCAGCAAGGGAGACAGTATCCGCCTACCCCACAGTCTGGGAAGGGTTCAGTACAGATGCCTAGATGAGATAAGTCGGTGAGATATGGTTCATCGTGTTACTCTTTTTTCTTTCTTATACTTGGTTATCGGGCTGGGGGGATATTTGTGGGCGTTGGATGGTGAAATGCTTTTGCACTCTACTATAGTTATGACAATTCCCGCTGCTGCTCCTACATCCTTTTATATTCACTTTTATTCTTTTAAAGAAGGTTTCATGGATAATAATTACTATTCAATGACTTGGTTGTAGGATCTGAGTGGAGAGCATTGGTAAAGGGTGTGTTTCTCAGACCTGGAATAAGCACCAATGAGCCACGGAAACCAGCCTGGTGCTCCAGCAGCCCTTCTCCCACCTTAAATCCCCAGCTACGCCATTCTGACAATTACCCATGCTCCCCGCTTCTCAATCGCCCGCTCTCCCTCCGGAGCTCCTTGATCACCGCCTTGCCGTCCTCGCCTCCCTGTTAGCAATCACAATTATAGTTAAACTAGCCATGCCAGAAAATTCGCATCACAACAACGGCAAACTCACCACCAAAGCCTCAGGGTGAACCCCATTTTCTACGAGACTGACGCAAAGACTCAGCGTAGTCCTGTCCAAATGTGTGCTCTTATTTTCCAATATTAGTTAGATGCCTGCCGGAGAAAAGAAAGGGCTAGGAGAAGGGGACTCACGAGAAGGGTGGATATCTCATGGAGGATGTCTAGTACTTGTCTTGCAGCTTGTTGCTTTGAGGGGCGGGTGGACATGATGTTTGGTGTTGGGGCAAACGGGGTTAATGAAGTGATTGCTAGAGAGAGGAGGGAGTGGGGGTCACAACAGGCGGGCGTATATATATACCCGTTCACGGCAAGGGTTAGGGGCGGAAGGCATACTGGTTGACGAAAATTAGGACAACCTTTTCAATACCAGTGTGGACTAGGGCGCTCGTAATTTATAGGGTAGTTTAGCAGTCAAGAGAGCCTACCGGAATGGAACCACACTCATACTGTATCATACCCACAAAGCCCATCCAACAACACTCCCCAGATCGAGTTCATACACAACCTATGATATAAACCCCACTCATCACACCTCCCCATCATATGATACCCAACTCTTTAAACCCGAAAATACCCGTGTAGTGCCCTCCTCATCTATCGCAAATCGCAACCAATACTAGTCCCCCATCCATTTTCCACCCCTCCAATTTCCAGCAGCCACATACCCCGAGTTAGCGCGCGCAGATATACTCCCGGCTATTTCCCGACTACTACGAATATACTAGCCACAGCCGACTAATAATAAATGTGGACGCCGATGCTTACGGAGGAGAGAAAAATGTATTTTTCGGAAAGGTCGGGGGTGGGGGGATGTAAAATTGATTAGTAGGGAACCGGTGGATCTCTGTCATTGTACTAATGCGTTGGGGTAAAGCATAAATAGGTGACCGGATATTCAGTGGACTTCATATTTCATCATCCCGTTTTAGGATGGGGGCTCGAGATGAAGTGCTGTGCTCGAATGCTTTAGAGAGCCCGCTCGCCATTCGATACCCCAGGCGACTTACATCCTCCCTACCACGATAATGATATAATAACCCCCCAGGCTGGAGTCAAGAACCATCGCGATTTGGAAAAGAGGAAGGAAAGAAAAAAGAGAAAAAAAAGGCCTGGCATCATGGATTATCACCTTCATTTTTTTTTCCCGCAGAATAAATCGTACAGTACACCAAGAAACGCAAGGAAAGATACAACAAAGAATGACCCATCTCTCTCTCTCAAAAAGGCTCCTCTACTGGGACTAGAAAAAACAGTAGTGATACAACATGAATAACCAAACCTTCCACAAGGAAAAAAAGATGTGCAAAACCCTCGGGCAAAGGTGGCACCAAGCCTACATTAGCTGCACAAGGGCAGCAGTGAGCAACGCCAGCATAACTAGCCCATCCTCAGTAACACCTATCCAGCGCAGTCAGCGAAGCCAATGCGAGAAGAGCAAAAATACAAACCAGCAAGAACCCCCGCCCCTGCCCCACTCTCAACCCATACATCCCGGCCCACCTTTCCAGCAATTCGCACCCCGACCGGGCGATCAGCACTTGTCTCCTCGCTGGCACCGCCGCCAACAGCTGCGGCCACTGCGGAAATTTCAAGTGCCCAAACCACCTGCCCCCCCTGACAATCCCCCGTCTTCCTCCAAATCGCTTCCCCGGGCCACCCCGTCCTAGTCCACACCCACCTGCTATCGCACCACATAGCCACCCAGCGTTGGCCTAATCCCAGCCGTGGTGTGAGTGCAAACTCCAATAGATGTCTGGGGTTCTGCAAGCTAGTGCGGCGGAGGTCAAGGGTGTTATCCGGCTTGGACACGGCAAAGGCGTATCCTGAGTCCGGGATTGTGATCTTCAACTTGTGGCCCGAGCGGGGGAGCGGAGGGGAAGCGAGGTTGTAGATTGGGGTTGGGCGGAGAATAGGGGCTGCGGGGCTGTCAGTGGGGATGTTCGGTAAGATTGTAGAGGTTGCGGCAGTGGAAGTAGTTGTTGGTGCCATTGTTGAGGCGGTAGCAGTGGTATTCGAAGAGGAAGAGGCCGTAGGGGTTGTGGTACCAGGGCCGGAGCCGGAGAAAGCGGTGGGGTTAGAGGTTCCGCTGGTTATTGGAGGAGTAGGGTTTCCTCTGGGATCCGAGTAGGAGTATTTTTGGATTTGCAACCGCAGTCTACGAGAGAAAGGGTTTGAAGCGAATAGGTTTGAATTCCTGGGGGGACGGGCCAAGAGATACGTAGTTCTGACCGGCACCGGGGGTGCAGGTGGTTGACCCTGCAGGGAGGGTCGCATAAGTGCTTTACCGGGCCCTTGTGGGGGGTCGAAAGATATGTGTTGGGAGGTTGGCATTTTGCTAAAATATTATCGACAGTAGGGGACGAAGAGGAGGGAGATGAGGAAAGGATAGGAGATGATTAAAGGATAGCAGATAGTGAAAGGATGGGAGATGGGAAAAGGATAGGAGATGAAGAATGGATAAGAGATGAGGAAAGAAGAGGAGAGGACGTGAAACTACGAAATCGTGAACATATATCTGAACCTCTTGGTACTGTGAATTGTTTCGTAGCCAGGTAAGTGCACCGGGTGTATCACCCTCAGCGTCAAAAACGTAACCCTCCGTGTCTTCACCTGGTGAATTGACACGTATTGTGAATCTAGGGATGTGGTTGTGGTGGAGACATGATCTCTGTAGTTCTGTAGTTTGTAGCGGGATATTGAGTGCTAAGTGTCATAAATTCCTAGATCACTCGCATATTTCTCCAAGCCTCGTAGTTCGTGTATCTAGTTTGTGAATTCCTACTCGGATGCTCATGCTGTCATTTTGAGAATTTTAGTTCCTCTTGGTGACCCAGGTTCTATCCGGGTTGGGGTGGGTTTGGGTTTCGTGTGTGCTGAATAAACTGTTTACATTGCCGATATATACTAGAATAGATGGAATTAGCGTTTGTTATTAAGGAAGGTTCTTTTAAGTAAAGGAGAGTGATCAGGGTTCATTCTTAATACCTATGGTTTCTAGAGATAAGCCATGAAGCTCAGAGGGTTACCCCCACCTATAAATATGCTGATGGTTTTCGCGACTCACATCCTCACTCACCGCCAGTCATTTCCAGCAATCCTAATGAAGTCCTCCGAAAACACTGAAGAGCAGCATGGGAGCAGAGATAAGAAGGAGCGGAGGTGAGTTCACTCATATCATCTTAAATGTCCCATATGCAATAGGTGATGAGGTGGTGACATAGGTTTTATCTGGGAAAGTGAGCACGTGCGGGATTCTAGAGTTCGCGGAAAGGATAAAAAAGTTGGAACCGGAATGACGCCGCCTGAGAAAAACGGCAAAGCGGAGAGATGGGAGAGGAAAAAAAGCCACGTAAGACCCCCACTAGTCCGCACTATAGTAGCCCAAGGCATCCAGCGACCTTCCTGAGAAAACAAGAAAAAATGAGTGATACCATATGACTGGGGAAAGGAAAGTGTTAGAAATCGTGGTTGCATGTACTCGTACACTAGTTAGCCTATCGCCACGTCACCTTCTCCCCTCATCCCAACTTTTCTTTCTTCTATTCTACAGACTTGATTCGCTTCCTACTTTAATAAAACAATGATAGAATACAAACACATCTCTACTTCTGACAGAAAGTGACAAATTCATCTAGGGGATGATTGGCTGCGTGATTACGATTTGAAATCATGATTTGAGATTAGGTCTTGGCAACTTTAACTCCAGTTATCACTACTGCTAATCCTATACCTGCTTAGATTTGCTAGTAATAATCTTAGTCATAGTTGCTAAGAGGTGATCTCAAATCATAATCACGTAGCCAAACACCCCTTAGCTAATATCTTTGTATTCTCAGAATAAGGTATGTGGCCAAACGATGGAGAAAAAAAGCGGAAACAGAAACAAAGCTAGCTCAGTTTTCAGATACTGAATGGCTGTGGGCAGCTGTTGTGTTGGTTGGTGAAATCGGCTAGGTATGGAGTATGAAAGAAATTCTTCCTATAGTACATGGCTCATCTACTCCTAAAATTCAGATCAGGTTTCCCGGGTCTGCCGGGTAATCCCAGTATGCCATCTGGGAGACTCGACCCAGCCGAGCTCTATCTTTCAAGGTCCAAGCCAAACGAAGCGGATCCCGCCTCCGGGGGCTACCCCAAGCGGGAGTGGACGGAAATCTGAGGCTTGATTTCCCTTCTCCTCAGACCACGGGGCGATGGTAGTACATATATCTCCTGCACCTAACTGCACCCCCAGCGAAGCTACATTTCAGTAAGAGCGTGAAAAAAAGGAGGTAACTTGACTGAGTTACTATGCCCCGACCCTAGGGTAATGATTTTCACGGCGGGAATCCTACGAAAGTGAACACGATTGCTTGGCAATTCATAAAGTGTCAGGGCGCATTGGCGCCGAGATAGGCATCAGCCAATGCGAAGGTGTCAGGATAGATTACTGGCATCCAAGTAGTGGAATACTTGTAAGCATTAAAGTTAGTAGAACCAAGCTTAATAGTGGAGTTTGCACTATGCGGTTGAATTAATAATTTGTTTTGGTCGAAAACCCCGGGGACAAAGGTTATCAGTCTCAGAGCCTCTTACCTGGAAGAAGCTGCTTGGATAATCGGTGTTATCGACAACTTTGGCTCGGACTATGGTAGGGTATTGGAGAAATAATAATCGTGCTGATAAAGGGTCTAACGTAAATTACGGGGATTCCACTCACTACTAAGATCCCGCTCACCCATGGCAAACAGTGAAAAATGATACCTACGTTTAATTGTCTCTATGAATAATAGAGATACTACTCCGAAAATCCAGCTACAAGTACTTTGAAATATAGGGAATCAGGAAATCTAACTTTTATTTCAGATTCATAAAGTCTTACTCTAGTATAATAGTTTTAAGAGTGCTCATTTCAACAAGAAAATGAAAGCTTTGCTAGGGATATAAAAATTGAAACCCCTCCAAGAAGAGCATTCTAAAATAGATAGAAGGATAGTATAAGTCTTATATATTTAGACCAAGCTGGTTTTAATTTACTTCCTGAACATTTTCTGGGGTGAAGGTAGTTAAAAGAGAAGTAGAAAACTGCATACAAATTGTATCAATTTTGCCATATGATATCTATATACTCAGTTAACATATGGACTCAGTTTCTTGGAATATACTTTATTATGGTTATTTAAGTAAGAATACAAAGTTTAAAGCTAAATAGAAAAGTTTTCCATAATGATTATAACTTATCAGATCATATATTAAATATTGTTAATTAAATATGAATAATATTATTATGCTTTTCAAGACTTAATATATGAAGATAAACTTGCTTAATCAGAATACAAACCAACTATCATACCTTAGTCTCTTACAAGTTCCCGGCATTTAGAACCTGAACACAGGAATTAAAAGATTTGTATGGTAAAATGTCCGTGCGGGTCTGAGCGTGCATACTAAATTCATACTTGAATGTTCAGGTTCTTCATGCCGGGAACTTGTAATACTAGTAATTTATGAATAGAGTTTTATTTATTTAAAGATTTAGTTTTAACAATTTTACAGGCAGAAATGTGCTTGCATACTACACAGTATTACTCTTTATAATATAGAATAAACAAGATATGAAAGGCATAGTACTAGTTTAACTTCAAACACTGTATACTTACTTAAATAATCATAATAAAGTACATTTCAAGGAATTGAGTCCATATGTTAACTGAGTATGTAGATATCATATGGCAAAATTAATACAATTTATATACAGTTTTCTACTTCTCTTTTAACTACAACCATCCCAAAAAATGTTCAGAAAGTAATTAAAACCAGCTTACTGTTGTCCCTTACCTTCTCTCCTCTCTCCTCTCCCCCTTCTTTGCTTCAGTCACCACCCCACCTCTCTAAAGAAGGCCAGTGGGATAGTTCTTAATAAACCTGGCAAACTCTTATACAACTCAGCTTACTGAGCTTGTTACCACCCAGTCAGTAGTATGAGCAAATAGCTGGCACTCTCCTGGCGTAACTTTAGCAGGAAACAATTGCCTCAGTAGGCGGTATGGTGTGTTCCCCTTACTACTTTTGTGTGCAGTGTATATTTTCCTGTTCCGCGACTGTACCTATTTCTACAAGGTTACTTCTAGTGTAGTAGTATTAACAAAAATAATTTTCTAGGATATGTTATGCAGAATATTACTCTACCGCTTACACAAAAGTGTCCTAGAACCCATCGATTAATTTGAGATCCAAAGAAAAAGCAATTTTCGCTCCTTTTTCTACCCTTGAATTCGCCGAGTGGGAGACGGATTTTCCATCACCACCAGGAAGCCTGGAATTCCCATCATAAAAAAAGTGACTTTACTTCTTTTATTTGTTCCTTTTGCTCTGTTCTACTTTGTGTGGAGACTTGCTTTAATTTGTTTCACAAGTTCTAAGGGTTTGGATTTTCTTCAACTTGTTTCTAATTTTCTTACCTACTTGCACGGCCAACTTGTAGCCAGAGAGACTCTACATGAGAATTGGCATCTTAAGTCTCCTGCTTAAACTTCTAGTCGTCGCCGATGTACCTGATTGAGAAGCAAATTTAATTCTAAAATATTCTCCTTCTCCTGGTACTAACAAGTCCTGTCCATCTGTAAGGTAGATCATTTCATTCTTTAGAATCGCCCTTTGTCTAGTGCCATACTCGACTTAGGCACTGACTTTTAGTTCAAACCACGAAATCGAACGAAGGGATAGAGTCATTTGGTAACTATTTTTTTTATTCGGAAAATCCAAATTCTAAGTTGAAATTTCTAGTTTCTTGGCGTGCACGGACATTATTTGTATGGGGTGGCGACTCGGAATTTGTGAATTTTCGCATAAAAAAATAGTTGCCAAATGACTTTACTTTTTTTTTTTTGAATTCACAGTATTTCATACGGGGCAGCGAGGTATCCGTATTATCGAGATCCGGGATAGCGAGGTTTGACTGCGCATGAAAGGTTTTCCCTTTTTTATTTGGTACAAACACTACACTTGCCTTGTTCTCCTCATCATACATGTGTTTGTTTGCGGTTGGTTTCCAATGCCCGGCACAATACTTGAACCTTTTGTAGTCTATCTTACTCCTCTTTTTCCCTCTTCCAAGCAATACATATTTCCGGCTCTCTTTACCTCTTGAAGATTATATCAAAGATACCTCGGCTTAACCCTCTTCCAACGCACCAGGATAGAGTACCAAAGACCTTCATTGGAACGGGATATTGTCACAAGGAAAGTAAGCGCCACCTTGCCCAGCTCCATGCTCGTGTGCTTGTACCGTAAAAACTCGTGAAATCCACTATCTCCGTACTGTCACGAATACCCCTGTAAATCGCGACATCAGCCCAAGATAGGTTTAGCTGGTCAAGGTAACAAGGTCCCGCACAGCCAAATGACCCAGGCTATACCGTGTCAGGAAAGCACTAATCTTTCTTAAGAACTTTTGACTTAGAATCTGGAGATTAGGGGCTGACGGAGATAGTGGATTTCACGAGTTCTTATGGTATGCCAGAAATATCTGTGAATTATCCTTGCGACATTCATGTCTTCCCTCCCAATTGTTAGAGATACTTCTTGCGCGGAATAGTAAGACGTTGTGCGCCCCTAACATGTGTACCAAGCCCTTTGCATCAAGTACAGTATTTCCTCCGTTTTCTAGGTAAATGCTTATAAGGAAAATTGCTGTTGAAGGTCTCACGTTCAATTCCTGTTCGAGTTGAAGTTTCTTTACTTTTTTACCCTTTGCACTATATATCCCTTACCTGTTCAAGTTCCAGAGATGTTTTTTTACCAGAAAGGGCAGTGAACAAGTAATATAATCCCTGACTTGTGCGGAAACATCTCCCTACTCACTAGTACAGTACCTTACCTATTATCCACTCGAGTACTCGCAGTGTTGTGACCTTTGTATACAACCAAAAATTGGCCAAAGCCAAAATTTTTAGTGCAATATGATAGTACTGTATGCATAGCAGTCCGTTTTAAAAACGTCACAGTACTGAAACTCAGGAAAACTCTGTGAATCCAACTCTCGCTTTTCAGAACGAATGTTCAAAGAGGCATCACATGCGACGACGTGCTTCATCCATCTCTTCCACCTTTGCACCACACGCCCACCTTCCTGTTCCACCCCAAGGACAAATGGGTAAGCACTAGTGAGCCAATACGCGCTATCATCCCTAATTGTGCGCCAGATCTCATAACACCTGCCTCAATAATCAGCTAAAGACTTGGGAAAATTACCGAAAGTAAGAGAAGCTCCGGGGGTTGTTCATGAGATTTTTTACTTTTTTCCCACCTCCCCTTGCTGTTTTCTATGGAATTGTTCATTTGGTTCAATGTTAATACCTTGGTGCGTGAGCGAAGTCCGGTTCGTATCAATGGTATGTTTATCTTCAAAATACCCCCCTGTCATCTATCGGTGGTGCTCAAGCATGGTCGCACTCCGCCTCAGAACAGTGATCCGGGACAGCAAAGCAGGGTTTGGTGCTAGGAGCTTCGGAATTCAGAGAGATTCATACGAGACAGCGATGCATCCGGACAATTGATACCGGTATCCTGGACGGACAGAGGGGGTGAGCGCATTTGGGAGGGTTGTGAAGGGTCTTGGCGATCCCCTGAGCATGAGCCCTTTTTCTCAAAGTTCAGCTTTCTTTAATTATCACACAAGTACCGGCATTAGACTGCACTGTCAATACGGCAATTGTCTGGGCGTTGGAGTCACACCTCGCGATCCAGGGCTTCGACAATCCGGATCCCTCGCTGTCCCCGATGAACCTCTTTGAGCTCTCAACTTCACACAAAAACCTGACCTATTTTCCGGATCACAAGCTGCGCTGGGCAGATTCTTTCGATCTAGGCCATGAAGGATAGTGGGGTGCGACTCCATCTGTGTGTGGTTTGTGTGTTTGTGTGGGTGACCCATTCCGCGCTCACAGTTTGACTATGAATGCTGGTGGCGATCACGGAACCCAAGTGAGATAGAGTGCGGTACTGCACTCGCAGTGTGCTTGACTTAAGTACCGGGACGTGTGGAATGAAGGCTTCCCGGGCCGTTTTTAGGGGTTGTTGCGCTCATTTCTCTGGACACGATATTGGCCGATAGGTGGTAGGTTCCGTGCCCACAGTCTCAATGCGACGCCGACTGATCGAGCAGATGGGAGGGGGATGCTCGGCTTGCTTGCCGATATATCAGACTGGGACAGTCGAATGTGAAGAGATCGGCCTCAGCATGCAGGGATAAGGTGCTCCCCGGTGGATACCGTACTGGTACTCGACAGAGTAATGAAAGTGAATTGTTGTCGTAATTCGGTTCGGAAGGTACATGAACTGGAACTCATTCAGCAAGTCAACTATACCCTTATTCTGTTAGGAAAAGCCCCACCAGTATCCCACCCGAATATTCATTTTCCTTTTCCCCAAATTCCCAAACGTTAAGGTGATTGTTGGTGCCACCCAAAAGTATCCGGGCGCCCTTAGCTAGCTTATAAGGGACCGTTGCCAGAACATATAGGGAGAGGAGAATCATCTGGTAAGAGCGACGCGCCCCCTTCCCCCCCCCCAAATAATTCTCGTTCTCGTCTCCTCGTTCTCGTTCTCGCTCTCATAACCACCTCTTCTCCCTCCACCTCTGATCACCCTTTTCCAAACGTGAGTCAAATCCTGTAAGGAAAGTTTGCCTTTTGTTCCTCGCATTCGTACACCCACGCGCCTTTTCTTAAATTTATTTACTCTTGCTCGACCATTCAAATGCCTCCCAAGCGCATGCACACCAAATCTCGAAACGGCTGCATGACTTGCAGAAGGCGAAGGGTGAAGGTAATTGAACATTCCATATTTGTGTCGTCTATCTCCGTCAATTATACTGTATCGGTATGATGGTGGTTGGATATATAATAGCCAGTTTGGCTGACGATGAACGAACGAACACTCCAGTGTGATGAAATCAGACCGATATGTTCAAACTGTACCCGCCGGGAACTTGATTGCGTGTACGCTGCTTATTGTCCTCCCGGCCGCCCTGGGATTTCATCTTCATCTTCCATTTCACAAGCCCTATCTCCACGGCTGCGGACTCTTCCGCTGCCGCTACCGCTGCAGGAGTCTCGCACCCCAGCTTCGACCAAGCCCCGCAGAAGCGGTACCACCAACAATCCTGCGGCAGCCACGCTAGCAGCACTCGCAAAGCAATTTGATGCGCTTATTCTTGAGGCCCGGGCGAAATTTCCTTCTCCTCTTCCAAGGATTTCATTGTCAAGGGAGGACTTGGACAACTTGGGTCTTTTGCACCACTATACGATACGAACATACAACACGTTAACAAACGATGGAACTGGGGAAGACATATTTCGGATTGGGTATCCAAGAATAGCATTACAAAATGAATTGGCAATGTATTCGCTCCTCGCAGTTACAGCTCTGCACAGGAGCAAGACGGCTGGAGCATCTCTAGTCGCATCACGCTATCAAATGATTGCAGCAAGCTACTATGATCGAGCGCTAAGTTCTTTAAGGATAGCGATCCTCGACCCATCACCCAAAAATTCAACCGCTCTTTTTGCAGCAAGCACACTGATAGCGATCTACAGCCTCGGCTGCCACACAACCGGTAGTGAGCCTAACCGCATTCCGAGGGTCTTCACCTGGATACCACTCGTCAAAGGTATATATACCATAGTCAAACAATGGTCGGGAGCGGTCAAGCAGGGTCCCCTATCACGTCTCGCGGAACAGGGCGCCTTGAAGTCGATTGAAGTAGACGATAACTTTATAACCCTCCCGCCAGCCCTATTCAACCTAGCCCTCGAGACGCCCCTCACATCAAACCCACCCTACAACAGCGATGACGAAATCGTCGATGCTGTCGCAGCATCCATATACAAACGTGTGCTCGACGACTTGCGAAAAAGTTGGACTAACTTCTGGGCAACCGGGCACCGGACAGCCACTTGCACACAATGGCTTGTCCTCGTCCCGAATGAGTATGTTTTCTATCTCATGGAGGGCAGACCACGCGCGCTGGTGATATTCTGTTACTTCTTGTGCATGATAAAGAAGCTGGATGGGTTCTGGTGGATCAAGGGAAGCGCCCAAGAGACGTTTATCGCGATTGAGGGAAAGTTAAACACTAGATGGAAGGAGCAGTGGCTAGAATGGCCCAAGTCTATTATCATGGGGAATTGCGAGGTTGTTGGGGAGTCCTAATAATAACAGGAAAAATAAATAAGGCGGCGGTGTTTGGGAGTTTCTTTCTAGTCTTGTTCTTTGTTTATTATAGTACTATGTGTTGTATTAGGAGTAAATTATTCTCGTCTTTTTTTTTTTTTTGTTCCTGTTTATTAATTGATTGCAGTTTTGGACGCGGGTTGCTGAAAATCTCCTCTTGAAATTTAATTATCGTGGGTGCGATCGCGTTAGACGTTGATTTCTTCGATCACATTTACCCATTATACAAGTACATCATGCAGGAAGGTAGCTACCATAGCTACAATAGGGCGAAGTGTTGATGAGACAGTCCTCGGCCGTATGACATGACATGATATTGGACTGTGACTTGAGCACAGACAACAAGCCCCAACTTTGATAAACATGGGAAGTGCAGATAGTGCATCGGTCAGGTTGAATTTAAGCTTAACGAGACCCACAATGAGCAAGAGAAATAAGAGTGGTGGTGCTGTTTTAGTAAGAGGGTACCGCAGCGTGAGTGCAGTCCTCATATCGGACTGTACTGGACCGATACCCGAGTCCCGTACTCAAATAACAAGAGAAATGTGCTTGGTCGTTGCAAGTTCCCTTTCTGGGACGTGAGGCTACTATCGATTGGTCAACCTTCAACTCCGCACTGGGCTGAGACAAAAAAAATAAAGAAAGACACATCGCCTGAGTAAGATCGCCAATGACAACGTCAAATCGTGGCGTATTTCTCCTGGAAATATGCAGAGTTTATTGGTGTGGTATTCTGTGCGAGGAAACTGCGTGACGCTTGGAGACCAGAACGGACTGCTATTGCATATCCTGTACCACCATTTCCTGGGGCTGAAGTGAATTTTTGGCCTGTTTGATTGGATACTTAAGTACGATACCCGAAAAACTGTGGAAACCTACCAGACTATCAGATCATCAACAAGTAGAATAATCGGCCAGTCCGACAAAGATCGGTTTAGTCCGACAGGTTTAAAGGAATTACAAATACCAGTTGGTGAGATGCCGGTACAACAAAGTCGAATGGGCTGATCCTAACTTTATCACCTGGACCGCTGATACAAATGCTTCAATAATATTATCATAATCTTATCCTACCTGCACTCGCTTGAGCACTTGTACTCGTAACCGCATTGCAAAAAATTTTGCCCCACTTCTGTGTCTCAGACGGATGACAGAAGAGCTGCCTCGGTATTATTCAGCGATGATGTGCCCAATTCCATAAGTTTTCTAATCACGTATAATGGGAGGGGTTGTATTGTACCGACAGCCCCCGTCCTGAGGTATTCATTGGACAGGCCAACCCAACACAACATGCGCAAGTGAACCCGATCACACATCTAATATTAGCTTATCATCTGAAGTCCACACATCTGGAGAATTTGTCGTAATTGACCAAGGTTACTTATTAACCTGTGCCTCAGATATCGACAGGGGTGGTACGCGAGTTTTTCGCTACACTGTTTCAGCATTCCGGGGTGTCGGGAAGAAACTACCGGTATTCCTCCCAAGGAGCTCCTGTCTCTAAACCTAGGGCTACAAGAAGTTTGCAGAGATAGTAGGTTTTGAGAGTTCTTTTACGAGTACAGTATGGGATAGCAGTCAGTTTCACGAACGTCAGGCGATTCCAGCACGAGGTTGTTGGCAGGAAGAAAAAGAAAAGAGAAATGAAGCTCAAGTTTGGAGTCACTTTGGTTTATGACCGCAGATAACCGGCTCCGCACGGTGATCGACTGGGCAAGGTCTCCTTCCTTCCCTACAGTGCTTTTGTCCCAGGAAAGAAGTCTCGGAACACAAGGATTTGCATATGATAAGTGTGCATCTGAGAGACCACACAATCCAACCCCCGCTTCCGGATACGTTTCCATTTCGGGCTTCCTATACTCCCACAAAGCGACTGCCAAACCCTTGATACCTGCCGGTATAAGCCGGCTCCTGACCCCCGAGTCCGGCTCACCGGTGACAAAGTACTCGAGTACCGGTATGATATGATACACAGCGACCACCCGGCACGGCTCAGCACTGGGTTATGAAATCCTTTGAACCATGGCTTGAAGCCACATAACCTAAATGAAGACGAGCCAATGAATGGTGAGCGGTGGCTTTTCCGGAGGCGCTCGCCATGTGGGGAAAGAGTGTCTTGAGATTGCCGGGGGTCGGGGGTCGGGACAATTCCGCCGTGCAGGGGTGGAGGAAAAAGCAAAGTGAAGATTGCTTCTGTTTGTGACACATGCGCCAATTAAGCAAGCTTTGCCTGGCCCGAGCTCGGCGGGGTTTGTCGGTTCTTTCTCTATGATAGTTACAGGGATTGACGGGTACCCGGGGGAGATGGTTGTTTTTTTCATGAAAGTATTCGAGTACATTACTTGTACAAGATAGGGGTTATTTTGATGGTCAACTACAGTACAGTATTTTCGTCTCCCAGGAGATCATCCCCCGGGTCCTTGTAGACGGGACGACCAAATCTATTTTTGATTGTGGATTCGCACTAGCAAGGAGAATCGTGTCGTCGGGCGGTATCATATGTCGCCTAGGAGGCACAATACAGTAGTGTAGTCTCTGTCGGGAGCCTAGCTGTATAGATGGTGTACTAGTATTTCAACCACTGATACTTGCCCAAGGCAAAAAGTAGCCAGGAATACGAGTGGTGAATTTGTGATACGAAACTACAGATGTCATACTGAGCTAAGTCAACCCGCACTACCCCGAATGTAGATTTTTGTCTTAAAACGACATCTTGTTGTTTCAGGTAAAAGGGCGGCGAGGGTAATTGGGATGTCTTCCCAATCGTGTGGGGTCGATATGTCTTTTTTGGTACTCGAACATGCACCATCTGCATGTCCAACCAGTCTCCTCTCCCAACAGAGACTACCTGCCGAAAAAGCAAAGGCTACAAGCCGAACCGGTTATATGTCCTTGATTCCGGGCACCCAACAGTCCCATGGTCTGCCAGTATCGACGCCAGGTTTGGGATCAAGGATGCAGGGAGCATACCGGTATTATCTGCTGCTGCTACCTTCCCTCGGTTGTTGTAAGAAGGATTTAGGAATCTTGGCGTGGACTATGCCGGGGTTCCCGGCCCCACTTTCCAAGGCTCAAGACCCAAGTACTCGAGAAGGGAAGATCTTGGCAACGGTGGAAATGTGCCGTCCCAGGATGTTCGTACAAATTCCAATTTGCAACACTCGTAGTGTCGAAGCGTTTTTAGAAAAGACTGCTATTGCATACCACCCAAATTTGAGAAAAAGTGCCACATTTTGGTGGTATGCAATAGCAGTCTTTTCTAAAAACGCTTCGACATTGCGAGTA
>Ga0307507_10005985_pt1 | contig 19259 bp, 27 predicted proteins | sample 7_EM_MG_FD_207223 | JGI IMG/M metagenome (GOLD analysis project Ga0307507, IMG submission 207223) | Populus trichocarpa ectomycorrhiza microbial communities from riparian zone in the Pacific Northwest, United States - 7_EM | ecosystem: Host-associated > Plants > Roots > Unclassified | place... | reverse complement strand
TAAAAGTGAAGATTTATAGGCCAAATATATATAAAATATAAATATACACCACAACTTTTAGTCATGTAATATACCTGGAGTTTACATGACTAATAGTCTGTTACCTATGGGTGACTGAAGTGCATTTATCAAAAAGAGAAACAAAGCCAGCAAAATAATCAAGTACAAAGCTAGATTAGTGGCAAAGGGATGTGCACAACAACCTGGATATGATTATGTTGAAACCTTCTGAGGATGTACAAGAGGAGATACACACACACAGATGAGGAGTATGGCACATCATGTGAGAAACAACACAACAATGTGTCATTTTTCGTGATTTCACATTTTCAGGTGTGCCGAACATTGTAAATTTGAAACTCCGCCACAAGTTACACTCAGTAAATAGTGAAGTTGGACATTAGTCAGGAGAAAGTCACCAATTAGAGGGTGTTTGACAAAATGTCGTTTTTTTAAAGTGTTTCTGACTACGCTTGTAATATAATAGTCATACATTAGTCTCACACTGCAAATCATATATTATGCCACAGTGATGTACTAGTCGTATAATAGTCATTGATGCTTGGGCTCAATTTGGATCAGGAAATAGGCTGAATAAAATTATATTTGAATTATATTTGACTACTTTAGAGAATACATGTAGTGGGCCTATCCTAAGTATAGTATGAAGATGGTGGAGTGTATCCTATAACCCTAACTATGACTTTACTTTATATCCAGTCTACCTGACACACAGGAGGAGAGTGTTTGTCGAGGGATGAGACTGTCCATCAAGGCAGGGTAAGGGAAGGGGGAGGCAGTTCATTGAGGGAAGGAGGGGACAGTTTGTTGAGGGAGGGGGGAGACCGTTCATCGAGGGAAGGATGAGGCGAGGGAGGGAGGAGGCTGTCAATCAAGAGAAGGAGGAGGCCATGTGTTGAAGGAAGGAGGAGGCTGTTCACCAAAGGAGGGGGGGAAGCTGTTCATTGAGGGAGGGGAGCCCATCGGCCAAGGGAAGGACGGGGCCATTCATCGAGGGAGGGAGGACACCAGCCGTTCGTTGAGAGAGGGAGGATGCCAGCCATACATCGAGAGAGGGAGGATGCTGGCTGTACATCAAGAGAGGGAGGATGCCTGCCGTTCGTCAAGGGAGGGAGGCCACTGTTTGTTGAGGGAGGGAGGCCGCCATTCGTTGAGGGAGGGAGGAGGCTGTTCATTGACTTATTGATGTAGTGGGAGGGAAGAACAATGAATTTCTGCATTGGGAAATTCAAAATTCAACATGATTACATGATGTCAGAGTTTCAATGGAATTAGACCAATTGCTTGAAGTTGTTCACACAGCATTCAAGGTGAGCATATTGGAAATTTAAGAAAAAGATGAACCATTTTGAAATTTCTTGGCATAGACATGTGTATAAAAGATATGACAATGTTGATACTAACTTATGACTAAACTTACCTCCCATTTGATGCCAAGGGAAGGCCGGCATGAAATTTACAGATGTGTGACACACGTCTGACTGACCTCTGACTTCATACAATTTTTCTTGACTTCACTTTTTACTGAGAGTTACGAGTGTGATGATCCCATGTCACATGTCACAACCGCTTTCTCATCACAACCACCGCCATTTGCTTGCCTGTGCCCCACCACCCCCTGCCCTCTCTTCCTGCCCACCTCCCATCCTCGCTATGGCTGACAAGGACCAAGAGAACGGTCACAGGCCCCTTCAGGTGAGTTCCCACTCTGTTCAGCCCCATATTTGCTAACAACCCACCACCATCACCTCCCGCCTCACCACTGGCCCTGGCGAACACCCACCAGGGCAGAGCCAGGGTGCTCCTCCCACCCCACACCATGTTGGCTGTGTCAACCCAACCATGCACACCTTGCTTCAAACATGACAAGAATGGGCCCACCCTGTGCCACAGCAAATGCGACCACCACCCTCAGATCAATTCCCCCTCGCAAATGCAACCCTCAGATTATGACTAACCACCCATGAAAACACCCACAAAACCATGGCAACAACCCAGCACCCAGGATAAATCACCCACACTGACAGAATCAGCCCACGAAAATGCCCCAACAGATGGAATCCAGCGCTGAGGCCCATTGACAAGGAGCCAGCGCCACTTAGCGAACCAACAGGGGATACAGCACCCACTGTGCAGCCAGGTGCATACCCTGCACCTCCCCACTAACCAGCCCCGAATGACAGCGAAAATGCTGGTGTGCTCTGCAATGAGGCCACCACTATGTCCCACTCGACCATGGCTGCCTAGACTGATCCTCACCGTCAACAGCCGAGTTTGGGTGCATCTGGGTGTCAATGATTCTTGGTGGGTACATTCCAGGGTCTCAAAGAGGAGCTGCGATGTTGCTCCCTCTCTTAAAATTTACATATCACTTGATGTATAGTAGTTTAAGGAATAAAGTTTATAATCCCAAATTTTACTTGAGCATGGAAAGGCAGATTTTGACTTAACCACAGAATTTTTGTGAAGTAGTGTAACTAGTACTTCTCTTAAATTCAGAGATTTAAATCGACATAAATTCAGCCATGACAATCCAAAAAGGGAACATTGTGGCTGAATTAATCGAAATAGTATGGTATCACATGGATAAGATTTGACACATATTCCTGAATAAGTGACTGAACATTTGCCATCAATGTGTTGAACTTGGACAGGTGTGTTGTTCTTCATCACATGTGTCTCATCTCATTTCTGTGTGTGTGTGTCTCTTCTTGTCCATCCCGAAACCTTCTCACCCATTGTCTGAATTAGTGCTTGGAAGTCCAGTCCCAAGACTGGAAAAAGACCGAGACTGGACTGGACCAAGACTGCCAAAGACCAGAAATTCCCAGGACCGTCAAAGACCGCAACCGCGGTCCGGTCTTTGGTCTCTAACGATTCCGGAAATTTCAAGACCGACAAAAGACCGGTCTAACTGGTCTTAACCAGTCTTTACTGGAATTCGTAACCAAACAAACTCATAACCAAATGGAACTCATAACCAAATACAAACACAAATGTTCCCACTTGGCTCCCACCACCACCATCCACATCACTGTCACCACCCTTCATGACCACCGCCTCGCATTGTGAGCGCCCACCATGGGCTAATGACATCGCACATCGACCGCAACGTCACGCACCAGAGGCTCAGTGACAACAACAACATGGCCATGGCACGCCACGTCACCAGCATGGCAAAGACGACGCCAATGGACTGCATGAACGACCCACAACCGCAAGCGTGAGCACCCTCATCCCCTCCTCCTCCATCTTTTAACACCAGAAATAGGTGCCACATTGCAACCACATGACGATGATGGATGATGTTGTTCCTCTTGACAAGCGCCCACATCAACGACCTACAACCATGAGTGTGAGCACTCATCCCCTCCTGCTGCTTTTTTAAACATCAGAACCAGGTGCCACGTCGCCGTCGGTGACATGGCAACCAAACGACGATGATGGATGTCGTCGTTCCTCTCGACACCCACTTGCATCTTACAAGAGCCCACACCAATGACCCACAACCACCACAGTGAGCACTTTCAACCCCCCTCCCCCTCTCTCATTTTTAACACCAGAACCAGATGCCACGTCACCAACAGCGACATGGCAACCACACGACCCCTCCATTTTGTTAAACCAGAACCCCCAAATGACATCTTTCATCTCGGCCTCACTCGATGCGAAGAATATGAGATGGGCGACGATGGACAACAACACGCAAGTGCTGCCCCGTCCCCCTGCCCCCCCTCGTTCACTTTCGTGTAGTAGTATATTTAGTAAATTAGATACATATTTTCCCAATGTTAGTGCCACAAGACCAGTCTTCAACCAGTCCTCAACCAGTTGTGACTGAGACTGGTTGAGACTGGTCTTTCAACTGTAAAAAACCGACCAAAACCACACTGAACTGGTTGACATTGGTTCAGTCCAGTTTTCATGGTTCTTCAACCTGGGAGGACCGGTCCCGGTCTTGGTCTTGTCAATTTTGGACAAAAGACTGGACTGGACTGGACTTCCAAGCACTAGTCTGAATGGAAACTATTCGAGCAATATTGGTGTTAGTACCAATTAAACGCTTGAAAATCCAACAAATGGACATCAAGGGAGCTTACCTAAATGGGCAATTGAAGGAAACGGTCTATATGTGCCAACCTGAGGGATACGAAGACATGACAGGCTGGGTCTGTAAATTAGTCAAGACCCTATATGGCCTAAAACAATTGGGCTGAGAATGGAATAAAGAGTTCGATGAAAAACTTACAAAGTTTGGATTTAAATGCTTGCATTCCAACCCATGTGCTTACATCAAATGAGATGGTGACCACTCAACAATTATTACAGTCTGGGTTGACAACATACTCCTATTCACAACATCTGATAAGCTCATGTGGCAAACAAAATCAGATCTACACACCGAATGGGAAATGACTGATCTTGGTGAACCAACCAAGATTATTGGTGTCAAAATAACACAGATTGAAAATTCCGTGACTATCTTGCAGAAAGCATACATTGAATCCATCCTAGAGCATGAGGGTCTCAGTGAGATCAATAGCATAGCAACACCACTAGATCTCAACATGAAACTGAAGCCAAACCCTGATGGTAATGAAGGGAGTCAAAGCAACTCTTTTGCCAGACTTCTCAGGGAACTCCAATATCTTGCAAACTGCACAAGACCTGATATTTTGTTTGCTGTGAACTGGTTAGCCGCTTACACTGCTAACCCAAGTATTCAGCATGTTACAATACTCAAACAGATACTATGATACTTAGCTGGAACCAAAAATCTCAGCATCACATATTCAAAAACCTCCAACAATCCCAATGATAATTATAACATCACCCATGGAGTTGCCGATGCTGCCTTCGCAAACCACAATGATCATAAATCAACATCAGGTTATGTTTTATTAGCAGGAGGAGGAGCAATCACCTGGAAATCCAAAAAGCAAACAACAATCACCCTCTCGTCAACAGAAGCGGAATATGTTGTCTTATCTGAAGCCAGGTGCAAAGCCTGTTGGCTCTGAAACCTATTTGAGGAACTCAGTTACCCTCAAGAACATCCTACTCTTATCAAAGGGGATAACAATGGTTCTATTTCAATGGCGAAAGATCCACAGTTCCATAATCAGAGCAAACACATTGCAATTTGATGGCATTGGATTCGAGAACTCATCAAACATGATCTAATTGAAATTGAGAACTGTCAGGACCCAGAACAAACAGTCAATGTCCTCACCAAAGGTCTTCCATGTCCAAAGCATACAAAACACATTTCAGAAATGGGACTGGCTTCAACTTGAGGAGGAGTGTTAGGAGGCAAGCCAACCAGTTGTAACATCTGGAAGGGTGTTTTCATTTGATAATTACACTGTGATTATGTAGTTCAACATAAAATATCAATTTTACTTAGAGCCATATAGGCTGGGTAGGCTGCTGTAGACTGGCATAGTCATGCAGACATATAGCATCTGATAGAGCCATAGAAATCATGGCCTTGGCAGGAGACATGTGTGATGTGCCTGACTCTTACAGTTGATGACCAGATACATTTTGTTATGGTTTTACACGTAGCAGGCTTTGTTAAGCTTAAGTTCACTATGACTCAGTTAACTTGACGACTGATGACTCGATGACTTTATGATTGATGACTGTTTACGACTTATAGCTTAATACCATCGGCTATCTTCAGGGGCTTCCTGGCACTGTTACTGTTCACTATATAGCTCTGTTTGTCGGCTATCTTCGGGGTTTTCCTGGAATGACTGTCGTTCGTGTTACCTAACAAAATGCAGGGTTCAGCAATCCTCCCTGGAGAGCGATCCTGGATACTAAGTGAGAACTTGTTAACTCGTGACGGTTTAGACGATATACTGATGCTCTAAGTCCTTAAAGACCTTAGAGTACGAGGGTGGACTTGCTTATGGGGGTTCCGACTGAGACATGAGGGTGAACTAAGCTTGTATTGCCTAGGTTCAAGCTACCGAATACAAACGAAACTGCCCTCCTTATATACTGAGGGCCTGGGTAAACTACAAGTCAGAAACGAATCAGAAGTATGAGTCTGTATGACTTGTGTAGAGTCATAAGAGTCATACTGTGTCTAAGTAAGTCTAAGGGAGTCATATGATGACAAAGGAGTCATACGACTCAGTCTATGTAAGTATGAGTCAAGAGAAATATATCTAAATAATGAGTCAAGAAAATAGGAATGAGTCATGGGATGCGTATCTAGAGTCTGTCCAGTATGGTCTAGACTACGTCTTAGGAATATGTAAGTGTCTGTGAGTGTCTAACTGTCTGTCCGTATCGTAAGGAAAAAGTCTGTAACACATTTGATGTGATGACTATTGAAAGTGTCTAAGTTCGTAAGAACTTCGTTGATCAAAGTGCTTCAAAGTGTAGCATTTTTCATACCTCACTCGGCCATTGCTTGGCAAACAGGTACTGTATAGTTGACAACTTTATCATGCCATTTGTTTGTTAATTTGAACTTCGACAGTCTGCCACATTCAATCATCACTCCCTGATGGACCTCTTCAATGAATGGGATTTCAACCCTCAAGAACCTGCATTATATGGCTGCAGCCAACATGAATCGATACCCACATACCATATCCACATTCACAGTAAGTGTCCTGTCAAGATACAGATATTTACTGATGGATTACACTCCAGACCAGATGATGTTGAAGCAACAGAGTCCCATTCTCGCAGGAAGAACACCCGTCAAAACAGGGTTGAGGTTCCTGCACCTCTCCCCCACGTTTCAAGCATGCAAGGGTCAAGTCTCACTGTGTAGCCACCTACCCAACCACTCACCGCCAATACAAACACGACACCAGCTGCTCAACCCGCTCGCACGCTTATCTGTGCCAGTGTTCATTCAAAACCCATAACCCGTATTCATCTTCAATTACTGTGCTAATCATAATCATAGCTCCAGAATGCACTCGACGAGTGGCAAACAGGAGTTAAGGACCTCATCAACAGCCGGTGCATCAACCCTCCCCTCCATTCCGATCCTCTGAGAGCTGATTTACATTTTGCAGGGAAAATGCTGGTGCCAACGTCACTCTCAACACTTGCTCAACACACCAAATGGATTCACTTAGCAGTGATGCCAACTTCACCCTCTACAAGTAGTTGGCTCAATTTTTTGTCTCCATCTCATGCTCCCTTCCAGTTAATTAATTGTCGTTCCTTAATACCACCCTCTCATTAACCCACCCACTCCTTTCAATAGTACTTAATACTCTTTACCTGCATACATACATCCACCCAATGTCTACACTACGTCTAATACTTGCCCATTAGTGTCTGCAATAGATTTCTGTTTCGGATATTTTCAGACAATTTTCAGAAGTTCCTCAGCAGCGTCAGGCACATTTCACCAAATTGCTTGATTTGTACTCAATCACTGTAGAACTGGTAGAGATCTAGGTGATCAATAGTCTTGGTAGACCAGGTAGGAGCCTGCTACCCAAACTACAGGCATCTACCATAAAAACAGGAAATTACAAAGATTTACGTAGGAGGAGGCTGTCAACGAACCTATCGATCATTATACACCTACATAGGTCTAGGTAGACGTTGTGCGGTTTCCAGATGACAGCTAAACTCATATCGATAGACCCACTTTGCAAATGTAGCACTCAGCCACTTTGTTTATGCCCAGTGCCTGTACAAATAAAACTAACTGAATTTGGTCATAAATCCAAAGAGAAACTCCGAGTAAGGACCCGATGTTCAACATTGCTCGTTCAACTTGCATACATTCCACTCCTTGTTTCTCTCTATCATGGCCATTGGAAACCGTCGACACATAAGTGCTGACATCAAACATCAGCTTGTGTTCATGTCCGCCTCTATCAAACCCAGTGAAATTGCCATCAGGAAAAAATAACTTGATTCAGTAGTTCAACATAGCTACAGTATTTATAATAGACTGGTATACAGGTCCCCCCATGAGTTGCTTCAGTAGTTCTCCCATGCTTGGTAGTAGGTACCAGTAGTTTTTCCTTGTATTGCAGTAGACATCAGTAGCTTGCCAGTAGCACCTCACTTTCCACTGATACTCGGAGTAGCACTCAGTACTTCATGTCTACACCAGCTACCTGATCTACTAACAATGTTAATTTTGCCATACATCCATGGTAAACACGAAAATGGAAAGATGTATTGCGAGATTCGTGCAAAATATATATAAGTATCAAACACTCAAATGTACCTAGGCCGATAACTCACTATCCATATCCCCAGTTTGGCCATCAAGCATTTGAACCCAATCTTTGGCTTCACCAACAAGCCCGGAAACGATGGCGGCCTCTTTGCTAACCACACCAGACTTATGACTAAGAAAGGACAACAGGGTCAAAATCCCCAGGAAGGAATGAAACGATGGACATACAGGGCACGGGTGAAAAGTTTCTTTTGAATATTCGACGTCACAGGGAGGTTGATATTGCTCCAGGCTTCGACTTCTGCTCGGTATATTTTGTGGGTGTGAATAACATCTTTCTCGAAGAACATGGCCTGCAGAAATGTCCCCGTCAATCACTCATGGAGACAGAAATCAATCTGTTGAAAAAGTAAGAAAAGAATGTGAGTATAGAGGAATGTACGTACCATTGTAAAGATCAGGGCAAGCATCTCGAGAGGTTGAAGTACTCACTGAGGATGGGCCCTTGCGAATGCCTGTCTTCGAATCGAGGGAGGACGCCGTTCGTCAAGCAAGGGAGGACGCCATTAGTCGAGTGAGGGAGGACACCATTCATCAATGAGGGAGGGAGGATGCCATTCGAGGGAGCCGTTTCTCAAGGCAGGGAGCCATTAGTCATCGAGACAGGGTGCCATTCGTCGTCGAGGAAGGGTGCCATTCGTCGTCGAGGGAGGGTCCGTTCATCGTCATGGGAGGGTGCCATTCTTCAAGGGAGGATGGGAGCCATTTGTCGACAAGGGAGGGAGAATGCCATTCTTCAAGAAAACACCACTCGAGGGAGCCGTTTGTCGAGGGAGGGAGCCGTTTGTCGAGAGGGAGACGTTTGTCGAGAGAGGGAGCCGTTTGTCAATGAGAGAGGGAGCCGTTTGTCGACAAGGGAGGCATCAAGGGAGAATACCGTTCTTCAAGTGAGAGAGGATGCCGTTTGCCGAGGGAGGGAGGACACGATTCATCGAGGGAGGGACGCCGTTGGTCAAGGAGGGAGGGAGGACGCTGCAAGTCGACGAGGGAGGGAGGATGCCGTTCGTCAAGGAGGGAGGATGTCGTTCGTCGACGAGGGAGGACGCCGTTTGTCGAAAACAAGTTGGATGATGTGGGGGCAAGGAAGGAAGGAAGAACAAAGAATTTCCGCGTTGGGAAATTCAAAGTTCAACATAAATAATCACATGATGTCGGAGTTTCAACGGACTTGAATGAATTGTGTCTCGCGACTTGAAGTTGTTCACTCGCCTGTCACTCTTCTTTCACAGAAAGCATGGCATTCGAGGTGGGCATACACAAATGTAGGTAGCACAATGCAATCAAGCAAATATAAATTTCATAATGGAAAATTAAGAAAAAGGTTGAACAATTTCCGAGCCTTCTAAGAAATTTGCAGTTGTTACCTGGCTATTTCCACGATTTCCCAAAATTTCCTGTTTTTTGGAAATTGGCAGGAAATCAAGAGGGATTTCCAAATCTGGTTTTTCCTGAGGATATACCAACACCATCACACTCCCCAAAAGGGGAAGGGCGACACATGAGGTTCAAAATTGACACTGTGTCGCAGGATAAAGAAGGTTCGACACACCTTTTGTTGTTTGACACACCCAGCAGTGTCGCACTTGAAATACACAGCCTTACATACAATAGCTCGATTGGGTCGTCCCTGGGTTTGAGAAGCGCATCCCGCCATTGCTCTTGCCATGCTTCCCTCTTTTACCACCCACCATCGCATTTTGACCATATTTTGTGTATCGTGCACACCATGCTCTCAGAATTAGATGCCAGCTTCATCGATAACCTCTCAACACGGATGATCACTGATTTTCGTAATGATGTATGTTCATAGATGCCGGTGACGTGGCCAACCTTTCTTTTCTCAATGTTCAATCACTATTCTAACTGTTGAACAAGACTTTTCCAAAGGATTTCATCGAAGGGAACCCACAAATCTTCCTCAACTTTGATTGGATCAACGTACCAAAGCTCAAGATGTTCATTGAAGGTGAAGATTTCTATCGACGTGAATTTTCAGCTATATTTGGAAACTAAAGCCTCTATATAGGCAAATTGTTACACACGAGAGACATGCCTGTCAAGATTGAGCACGTTGCGCCAACTCTCATCAAAAACGAGGCCGAATTGGACGAATGGAAACATGACGGCGTTTACGGCGGGCCACGAGTCACCAGTATCATTCAAACAAGAATTTCTCTGGGAAAGACAGGTCATGAGGTGATTGAGATTTTATCAGATTCTGAGGATGAGCAGCCAGGCCGTCTGAAGGAGGAGGAGGTGTCAACTGGTTCCATTGCCAGGACGAGTGGTGGAAAGAAGAAGGAAATGGAAAAGCCCAAGATAGGTGGGAATGTTGGGATGCGGCCCTCACCCCGGGGCCCCTTTGATCCTTCACTGTTCACACAAAAGTCCGGCACGATTTGGACCGATTCTGATGTCACATCGTTTGCAGTGGAGGGGACATTTCAGGTTACAAAGGAAGTGCGGGTGGATCGAGTAGAGTACCTGACAGATATCCCTAGCGTCTGGCCAATTCCAAAATTACAAAGCGCATTCATTTTAGATCTCAGAGATGACGAAAAATATCTTATGCACAAAAAAACGGGCGGCAATACCACGCCGGTCACACCAGATTTCCTCATCAAGAACAAGGTGAGTGTTTTTAGACTTCAAGCCGGATACTCTGTTCCTGAAATGAGAGACAGGATCAGGACTCCTGGAAAGGCGGAACAGGGACGGCGGATTCAACCGCGCAAGTCACCTTTCAGAAAGGTTTCCCTTCTGTCACCTGTAGACGGTCTCGTTTGACCTGCAGAGGTGTATATGCATGTTTAGGGATTGATCCCGCCTTACTTGATGTCGAGCGCCACGATCTGGATCCTGCCCCAAGACTGAAGATATTTGCGGCACAAAAAGCGACGCGCATAGATGAGAAAAGCAGTGTTGAACAACGTGCTGCTACGTGTGTCCCCTCCTGTGGAACTAAGATATATATTCTGATGCTTTCTCAGATTTCTTAACGTTTGCCGCTCTCGCTGTCCGGCTGTCGATAGTAACGGGAAAGCTTGTTCTGGTCAACCCAAAATGAAAGAAAAGTCCTCGGTCAGTCATTCAGCATTGGAACGAGATCTTCGCACACTAAATCCTCATTCCCATGGTATATTAGGCACATTCTGGCCGTGGTCAGAGCTACTTCATTGCCTGTGATGGTTGGACAAGAAGTTTCAACAATGGCCATCAAACTCACACCATTCCGGATAGCGTGAATGAAGATGTTCTCGCAAGGCTCTTGAACGGCGATCCCCTGGAGGTAGGCAGCGACACAAACCTTTGTAGTCTAATTGTTTCAACCCACATTGGTCTCAGACAAGCCCATTGCCGTGAGTTCGCTTCGATTTGGTCATGATTTTTTCTCACCGGCGTTAATTTTAGCTCATCCACATATTCAAGGCGGCCGCTCAGATGACCGGCTGCCGATTGTAAATCGCCCGTGCTCAGCCCGCCGCACAATATATATACCGCTTGACAGTTCGCTTCGTATTGCCCTTATCGTTCACAAGGATGTCCCGCACAACCACCCCATGCCGCGGATTGACAAAGCCTCATTTGAGACCAAAGCGGCCTACCGAAGATGTGTTGAGGCTGCTGGCGTTCTAGGTGCGACAGTACAGAAGGTTGATCAAGGTCAATTCTATTTTCTATCTCGATTTAAGCCCACTGAACCTCGCATATGTAATAGCTTCCTCGACATCAGTCTTACTTGATGGTAAAACCCCTGGACAATACAACGGCTCTCTCCTAAACAGAAGAATTAAACAGAAAATTGTTTACGACATCAAAAGCAAAAGCACTCCAGCCGGAAAGGGGATAACAGGTTAGTTGCCAACTTGCGACACCTCTTTAGTAGGGCATAGGCTTATTTTTGGTGTTGAGGAGCGTACAATCTGTTCCTTGAAGAACGGGATAAGCCCGTCGAAGAGCGCTACATCCAATCCTTCATCAATACGCCAGACGGAGGCACTTTAATATTTACCTGTGTTCCGGCTTTGCTGAAGCTGATCCACGAGGTCACTTCCTTTGAATGCGACGTGACGTTTAAGCGAGTTAAAGTCCTAAATGAATGGGAACTGGTAATATACTACCCCCCTGTTGAACGTGGTGAGCCGGTTACATATTTCACGTAAAATTCATATTTGCTAAATATTTTCCCTAGCGATCACAATTGCCCGGGTGTATATTAACAAGGCCGACACGGATTATTATACAATCCTTTTCGACGAACTTCAGGAATTAACATTGAGGCTCACAGGGAAGCCCCTTCGATTCAAGAGACTATCTCCTGGCGGGAATCTCCTTTGCATGAATGCGGATATGGAAGCCGCGCAGATTCTTGGGGCTGGACGCTCATTTTTGAAGACGAACGACACCGCATATAGTCAGATTGACGTAAAGTCCCCAGAAGAACTTCTCGCTTACTTTGTCCGAGTGTGTCTAACGCATTCTAAACGGTACGCCAATATCTTGACCAGACCAAGACCAGACCCAGGTATTCACGACACTGATTTATGGTTGTATTGTAGCGGTGTCCTCGATTTCAAGTTCCTTGTCACTGCGCCGGAATACCAACGAATCCTCAATTTTCCCTATATGAAATCACAAGCTGAGCTCGACGATTTCACCCGCTTCATAACCGTGTTAGGCATTCAAAAAATTCAAGGTGAGCTTTGTCTACTAACGTCATATTTCGATGCCAGTGCAGGACTGACATCATCTCCGAGACTGGTGGAACCACAAAATTAAGAGTACATGGATCATCCCATGCATTCTCGCATCACAGTCAAAGATTTTCGTGGAGCATTGGTCAACAACACCAGCGACAACGAATGTCGGCGAATCTCAACACCACTGGACGAACAAGCTGACAGGGATTGGCCTGCCGCTTCTTGAGGGGATTCAAACGTAAGTTGATTACGGAATTCGGGGTTTGTCGTGACTAATCTTTTTGTATCAAGTGCCCGCGTAGTCGATGAACAGGTGGCCGATGAGGTGGAGTCCTCGCTGAAGACTGGCGTCATGAAAAACAATCAAACCGGCTTGTTCCACCGACAGAATCGCGCAAACCAACGACTGGTGAGCACGGCTCGCAAGTCCCGCAAGGAAACTGTCCTACAAGATAGCCTATCTGGAGTCCAGAGCCGGATTGTCAGCGAAAAGGCCGCTCATCAACAGTCGCTCCTTCAGCAACGCGAATATGAGGCTTCTCTGAAATTATTGATGGATAACGGGGCATCTGGCAACTCGCGCATGAGCCTTGAACTGTTTGAGGAAACCAGTCAACTCCGAAAGAAGATAGCTAACGAGCAAGATCTCCGCCGAAGATTAAAAATCACCCAGAGCTCACTCATGGATGAATTGAGCGAAATATCAACCTCTGCGTCTGGTAAGCCAGGTGCTGGTGCTGCTAAGAGGCTACGAAAGGTAAACTCTGGGTACATTGAAGCAAGCTCAAGCGGGAGAGTGCCTGCAGCTTTTGTACGCGGAACGGCAGATTCACCCGGTCTGTCCCCATTCTTCATTTTCGACAGCAACTAATGACCTTACAATATGATATTATCAGATCATACTATTGCTTCACCTGGTAACAAGACCATTCCAAGGATGGCTCAACAGAGCCATGGTGCGGAGATTGAAGGCTATTCCGATGGTATGTTTAGTTGACTTGGTACCCACCATCCACGGACCGCTTTTTTTTTTTTGCAGCAGAAATGTTTGAGGAGGAGGACGACCCAGATGCTGCATTTGATGAGGCCGACTTGACTCTACCGTACTCACCTACTAGTGCCTCCCCAAGACCCAATCATTCCGCACTGGCAGTTTCCACAAGCGGCGTCTCCCAGCACCAACACACTACTCCCTCTCTGCATGAGCATCCAAACGCAAATATACTCGCTCAAGCGACAGAAGAGCACTCGCGGCAATCATCAATCTTCGGAAACGGTTCAAATATTGATAGTGAGTTAAGCGCTCAACTCACATTATGTATTCAAGCACTTGTACTGACATTTTGGCGGCAATGAGGTTCTGCCTTCATTGGTTATAACTATAGATCGGAAGTTCCTTCGTTCATGGACTTGTTGATGGATAGCTCGATCAACTCAGACTTCGCATTCGATTTCACCGATAGCTCGATCAACGCCGACTTGGATGGGTGTCAGTGGGAATCATATAGATCCGCGCCTGCCAGCAGTTCCGGAGAAGATCTTTCAATGTATGATTACGGAGGCATGAGCAGTGGAACATATTCATCCTCAGAGGGTGGGCACAGTAACAACGTCGAGATTAGCTTGGATGCTGATGTGAATGGCGCTGGCGACTACTCAGATATGCTTCTCCCCTTACCTCGAATCCCAACGCCGTCTCCCACTAGCTCACCTGCCCAGCCCCCATCAGTCGACGATGAAATCTACAACATAAAGCGTCCTCGTTCACCCGTTGCAGCTGACCTCGACACTGCAAACATCCTACCTGTGGATCATCGCCGCAAACGAATCAAGCCGGCTCGTGTGAGGGAATGAGTCTGGCAACTTGAAGTGGTAACAGCAGTCGGACTTCCATACAGTCATACTATATATCATTTTTCATGGTCTACCTAGCAATAATACCATCCCTTAGGGTACTAGATACCCTTTGAATTTAGACGGACGCACATGCCGTTGGTACCAACGTCTTTGTGCAAGATCACGTGTGGCAGAGGTTCCGGTGTGTCGAACATGTAATTGTTCGACACACCGGAAGGGCGGGACACACAGGAATGTGTCGTCTACATATCCTAAGTGTCGTATTATAACCCGATGTGTCGCATTATAACCCGATGTGTCGCATTATAACCTGATGTGTCGCAGTCCCGATTTGGGGAGTGTGATGGTGTTGGTACGCCCTGGTTTTTCCTGATGCAGATACGCTCATGTTTGAAACTTCACTTTCATCCCATAATCACCGGCAGCGTGCGTCAGTTATTCCTGTCACTTGGATACTAGTAGCACATAGCTGTCACCTTTCTCCAAACTTTGGCTGCCAGATACCCGAGGCTTGGTCTTCAAGTAGCGTTCCCGACGACGTGTGCACTTTCTTTCTAAATCCATATCTTTGTCACCACGATTTCTATCTTCTCCGATACTTGCTTGATCTCCATGTATCTCGTACGCGACCTATACGCCATTAATATTTCAAGAGTCTAATGTAATTTTCTACGTGAATGTACTCGGACAACAGACTACGGCTAATAATACCCAGGCTACTAATGGTACTGCGAGGTAAACTCAAGCAACTCAAACAACTGACTTTGCTTGATGGTGTATCAGGACTACTAGCACATGCCTTGTAAACTACTAATGTCTACCACCTTCATATCAGCCTACTGGGTATATTGTCAAAACAATGGGGGCAATGTATACGATGTGCAAATTACGTATACTTTTTTTTTTTCCTGATGGCGTGTATCACTGGAATAAGCAAACGGACAGTTAACCGCGTATTGGAGCTTCATCGCCATACAGCATGTGTTGTCAAGAAGCCCTTACAAAGTGGGAGACCAAGGCAACTCACTTCTCTTGATATTGCAGTGAGTGACATACCTGCATTCCTTCGAAATCAACACCAACGGCAGCCCACAGTATCTCGAAGGATTAATTGAACGTACTCCTGACTTGTATTTATCCGAGCTCCAAGCTGCACTTTCGGAAGCACGCGGAGTCGATGTGTCTGAAGAAACTATCAGGAGGAGTCTTTTCCGTCGAGGATTTACAAGGAAAAAAGTGAGTTTTCTCTCACCGCCTTTTATTTACGATGTTCCGAAAAGTGAAAATTTAGGTCTCTCGCCCTGCACTTGAGCGAAACGAGGACCGACGCGCAGAGTACCAGATACGGGTGGCACAAGAGTACTTGCCTGAGCAGCTCGTTTTTCTAGACGAGTCTGCATGTAATCGCAACACAACAAAGCGAGATTATGCATGGTCACCAATCAATGGCCGTGCACGACGGCGTGATTACTTTGTTCGTGGAAAGCGGTGCGTCAGTCTAGTATGCTTAATTTTGTAGTATACCAACTATCTTTATAGCTATTCTATTCTTCCAGCTCTCTCGCTCGACGGAATCTTGCACCTTGACGTCCAAGATCATTCCTACACTGCCGCCACATTCAACTCTTTTGTTGATGGTGTACTCGACAATATGACCCTTTCCAGGACGAAACTCGGTGCTAGTCATGGATAACGCCAGTATTCATAAATCTGCTGAGCTCGAAGCGATGGTTCTTGCAAGGTACGACTTTGTCTTGAATGTATTTCAGCTCAACTAATATTGAGTACCTATAGAGGCATGCGTATCCTTTATCTACCGCCCTACTCTCCCGATTTCAATCCAATCGAAGAGGCTTTCTCTGCAATAAAGGCCTGGATCCGAGCAAATCGAGAGTACGCACGAGGAGAATTATCAGGAGAAATTACGTGTGACCCATATCGTATGATTTGGGAGGCTGTATTTACAACAGTAACCACAGAGAAGGCTGAGGGGTGGTTCCGTGACTGTGGCTATCTCGTATAAGTTTGGTGTCAAAGGTCAACATTAAAGTAGACGTCAGAAAGTAATGTAATGTAGTTCAAAGTATAGTAAAGAAAAGGTGATTACTTCGAAATGCTAGTTCTCCCTGTCCTCTTCCTTAATTTCGACGTTGACCTCCTCTTTTTTGACAACAGCCTGACTGGATTTTGCCTTGCCTTTACAAGCACGGCGCGTAAGGGTTGCGCAATGTTCCAAAAAAGCGCCGACAGCGCCATCAGGGAGACCGACAATATCGACGAAGAAGCTATGTGCCAGCGAGGATGTATTGTTCATGTAAAGAATGCCTTTGGAAATAAGAGCCGGTTCATATTGTGGGTAGTTGTGAAGGGGCATGACGACATGAAGATCAGCAAGAGCCTGCGAAATCGGCGGAAACGAGATGAGTGGGCTGTCATTGTCACTGTCAGCAGTGAGATCAATGAATGGAGTCTTCGAGATCTGGGGCTTGTCGAGACGGCGTGCAGTGCGGTTGGCAAGAGGCATGCGCAGAGTGTGCGCCTGTAGGATGGCTGCATCAGGGATATGGACATGGATAGAGGGAGGGGTTGTGGCTGTGTCATTTGGACGGCGGCGTTTCTTTGCGACATGGTCAAATTCCTTCGCAGATGGTGGATTCTCGTACGTGGCTTCCTTGAACATCTGTAAAAAATATAAGAGTGACGAAATGGAGAAGAAAAAAGGCTTTACAATCGATTTTGCCCAGGACGTTAGTTTGTAGATATCCTGAAACTCGTGTTCACCAGTAATCTTACTAACGTAGCAAAAGCGACCATCGTGTCTTGCACATTGAAGGTGTTGCTTGAGGGCACGAAGCTCGGCTGTAAAACTGACTGAAGTATCTGGGACTTCAACTGCCCCTTCAACGCCGCGAGAAGTCGCAGCCACACTGCGCTTGGTGCCGCCAGCCTGTGCCCCTCCTGTCGTCTTTGCACGGTTCTAGCCGCCACAAATAAACCTTCAGTTCGGATAAAAGTTATTGGCAACTCACAAGATTGAAAATTTCAACAATTACTTCCTTAGTGCGAGCACGTTTGATCTTATCTATAACCTGTTCCATCGCATATCTAAATTCGTCTTCGTTTGCAAGCTGGTAGGGCGCATCCCCCTTACGGTCGCCTGACAACTTGCATCCAATCTTCGCGGTAAGCGGATCCAGCTCCATCTTGGCACAGACACGAGAGAAGAAGTCCTCGAAGGTGAGGTCGATAGGAAGGCGAAGTGGTGTTTGAGTGATAACCCCACCAACAACATTGGTATTGAGAGGGATTGAGAGACTAAAGTGGGTTATGGTTGCTAAACGACATAAAAACTTAGAAGATGTATGCCAATAAAGCCAATGAAAAACTTACGAGTATCGCGATGCCCAGTCACAGGTGGGACAGCAGGCATTGCAGGTGGAAACGGATAAACCGGAGGCGCATAACCCACAGGATACCCACCATCTTGAGCAGGAGCTGGGGCGGCATTACCTGGATATGGTGGCAATCCGCCAAGGCCCACGGGTGGGTTCATGCGCATAGCTTCAATTTCAGGATGGGTTGGGAGAACCCCTAGCCAGAAACCCGCTCGGGGCGCGCGACGACGATAGAGATCAATATCAATTTCTTGATTGCTGTAGTTGTGATTGTCAGCCATGTATAAAAGCGAGAAGGTGATACATTTTGTACCAGTCCAAGCATCTCTTTTATACCTCTAGAACTCGTTGAAATGCATGCTCCGTCCGATGAACAAGCCTGGCTCGAGCGCGTAAAACGTTTCCTGATGCTAGACAAGGGTCATCAGTAGGGATTATATTGCGAAGGTGCGTGCACTAACGAGACTAACTAACGCTAACCTCGGCTCCGCTGGTGGAATGATAGCAAGAAAACCTGAGTTTCAACATTTTTACTCAAAGAAGGAACGACTTACAGAGGCAGCAGGAGGTTCAAGCTCTGAGTAGCACAATCATGGAAGCGGTGCTTGGTGTTGTCGGAGGTGACTCAGGAAGCATGGCGGATGGTGGTTGTAGTGATGAGAGTACCGATGGCTGCGTTGGTGGGAACCTTCACAGGACTGGTCATGGGGCGTTCCGAGATTGGTAAAGCCTGTTTGCACAGGCACAGATGTAAACAAAGTGGCTGAACGCTATATTCGGGAAGTGGGTCTATCGATATGAGTTTAGCTGGAAGTAGTGACAAACAGTCACGCGGTAAACAAAGTAATCACGGTAGTTACGCAATGAATAATACAGCTGATTGCAAAACGATAGGCCAGTTGTGATGGCGGTTGCTCTTCAGGGGTTTGTTTGTTTGGAAGGCTATAATTAGAAATGTAATTAAATTAGCGGATGGAAGACAGGCCTCGCCAACTCTTATGTGCCCAAAATGGCCAGGGAATTCTGACATTCCTTCACCACATGTTTGAC
>Ga0307507_10005984_pt1 | contig 19260 bp, 23 predicted proteins | sample 7_EM_MG_FD_207223 | JGI IMG/M metagenome (GOLD analysis project Ga0307507, IMG submission 207223) | Populus trichocarpa ectomycorrhiza microbial communities from riparian zone in the Pacific Northwest, United States - 7_EM | ecosystem: Host-associated > Plants > Roots > Unclassified | place... | reverse complement strand
TTGAGGGGTATTTGGAGGAGTTTCAGGCCTTTAAATTTTAATTATGTCAGTTTTAAAACTTTGAATGCCAAAAATTAAAAACATACATCTTGAGAAATCAAATATACTGGGGTTTAAGGATAAGGACAGTCTCAAGGTCCTGATGTTAAATCAGGCAAAGGCAAAGAAAAAGAGAAATCGGTGTAAACAATGGTAGTTGATAATGGAGCAACTTCCAAAAAGGAAGGGTGGGCAACTGTAAACCCGCCCACCAATCTCCCTACACACTGTGCCCAGAGAGTGGTCCAAGACCTAAGTCTTAATAGCAACCGGCAGACACTCGTAAAGAGAGGCCAGGGAGGTAGGACTTCACTGAGCTTCACCTTGGTCTTCTAATTCTCCCCAAAACCCAACTCACAACAGGAGCAGGAGCAGAATCTCCACCCACCCCAAATCTAACCTGATTGGAAAGTCCAAGTCAGGAAAGGTTTCAAGTGAGAAAAGTCCACAGAGTAGTGCAGAGAAGAAAAGTCCCAGAAGTCCAGAAAAGAAAAGCCCCAAAAGTCCAGGAAAGAGTTCCAAGAGAGAAAAGTTCAATTCAAATTCTGCAGAGGAAATTCCAGTGCAGAAAAGAAAAATTCTAAAAATCCAGATGGGAATGAGGCCAAAAGAGCTGGATTGATTAATAGAGCTGAACAGAAAAGAAGAAATGGTGTAAAATAAGCTAAAAATTGTCAAAAAAGCGAAATATACACTTACAGAAAGCCCCACACAGATTGAGCTAAACAGAAAAGATGAAGACTGGTGTAAAATAAGCTTAAAATCATCAAAAAAGCGAAATATACACTCACAGAGAGCCCCACACAGGTGTAGAGATAAATGGAGGGTAAAAAGGTAGTGCAAAAAAGCGAAATTGAGTGGTTGGAAGGTATGATGGGGGCAGGAAACACCAACAGAATATGTTGTGGTGGGGAGACAATTAACATGTGTTCACCATGTGGTGTTTGTTTCTGCTGTTTCCGGCAAACACCGCTTACGCGGCTCATATAAAGAGAGAGTGGTCGCTTACATGATCTATTACGTAAAATCTTTGTAATCCTGTGCCACTCTCCTTTTATATATTTAGATTACCATGCCCATGGATCAAATGCTCGATTGAGTGGACAGCGGACACGCGTCTATCTCGGCCCGCTTGCCCCACATGATAGCATTGAAACAGTACTGCTCCGCTGAAGTTCTTTCCTTTCACCACCATCTCAATCGTGATGTTCGCAAAGTTACGTCTTGCATTTTCACTTCCTTCACTTTCATCACAATCTCAAGCATCCGTTCGAGAAGGTTTTCAATCCGATGTCGGAACCCAACCGATTCAAGATGTTAACCTCGAAGTAGCTACGCCCTTATCTTCACCAGTCTCTTCCCCTTCAACGCTATCTCGAACATACAATCGAGAAGAAATTCAGTTCAATAACAGACTCCAATCAAAACAACATGTCGATCCAGAAAGACAAAGGAGGCGAGCAAAAAATATCCGACGGAGGACCAGCCATTTCCGTGTCCTTATCATTGGTCGTGCCAACGCAGGCAAAACGACAATTCTTCAGCGAGTCTGCAACACAACAGAATGTCCGAAGATTTTCAATCCCCAAGGCCATGAGGTGCATACACCATTGAAATGACTTACCTCATTGAACCATCATTTTGTGGATAGATTGACTTGTCTGAGCTGAACTCGACTGCACAGGTAATCCAAACTAATTCAGAATTAACTGGTACTCATGACCTGACCTGGTATCTAGCGAGGAAATCACAACATCAAGAACGAATTGATATTTGAGAGTAATCCGGGATTCATCTTCCATGACTCTCGTGGCTTTGAAGCAGGTAGAACATCAGAGCTGGATACTGTCAAGAACTTTATTAAGCAGTGGTCAAAAACAATGGAAATTGGGGAGCAGCTACATGCAATATGGTGAGTAAGAAAATGATTGTCAAGTCCAAACTTCAAATACATTTTTGTTAGGTACTGCATCCCAGTAAGTGATGAGGCATGACCAATTACAAGAGCAGAGCTGGATTTCTTTGATAAATGTGGGACTGGCAAAGGTCAGTCACCATGGGTGGTAACTTGATAATTTTTAAAAAATTCTGGTTTTTATTATTTCTTGCAGTTCCTGTCATTGTCCTGTTTACAAAAGCAGATGTGCTTGATGCTCAAACAATAGAACAACTAATCAATACTGGAATGAGTATTGAAGATGCTGCAGATAAAGCTGGAGAGGAGTCTGTTATTAAATTTCAGAAAGACTTTGGCCATCAGCTATATGCAAAGAAGTATCCTCCCAAAGCACACATATATTTTCGAGGTAAACAAGTTGATTTTTGCAGATGTAGTGAACTCACTGCATTTGATTTTGATAGATATGCAATATTCTACCGGTGACTGTAGTCTGCTTCAAAAGCAGACAGCAGCTGTTCTTTCAGATGACACTATTTTACAGCTGTTCCTATCAGTTCAACAAAATCACTTGTCCCTGTCAATGCAATATGCAATTGAAAGGTAATTATTTTACATCATTTAATATAGAGGCAGAGTGCTAATTCCCCATGTTAGAGTCATGTTTGGTTCTGTATGGACCTCACAAACATCTGAAAAGAACACAATGATACTGGTCAGATCAATCTTGAACTACTTTCCACATACAGTAAGTAAAAATTATTCAACTGCTCAGCTGAATGACAACATTCTATTCAAACAGAATGTAAGTCCTGGTCTACTGTCCTCTCCTGCTTAATACCATTAATGGTCTGCCCTGGTTTTCAAACAGCTTGTAAGTTAGGATCCATCTAAACTTCTCTGCTAGATGTTGACTAGGCATGGTCTCAATTTAAATAGCATGTAAGTGTGGGTGTACTGATCTTCCCTGATACTGATAGTGGCCTGCTATGGTTTTGAACAGGGTGTAAATGATGGTCCAGCTACCTTTTTCTGGTTGATGCTGACAATGGCTGGCTCTGTTCTTTAAACAGTTTGTAAGTCAGAAATTGACCATTATTTCATGCTTGGAACTCAAAATGGCCTGCTTTGACATTCTGAACAGAGTGTAAGTTGTGGTCCAGCTAGGGTTTCCTGCTTGATGCTAAGAATGACCTGCTCTTGGGTGCATATAAATAGTATGTAAGTTATAATCTAGCTGACCTTTTTTGCTTGATGCTGACGGTGGCCTGCTCATGCCTTCAAACAGGTTGTGAGTCAGAGTTAAAGTTGCCTTCCCTTCTCAAGCTAACAACAGCTTGCTTTGGATTTTGAAAAGAATGTAAGTTGAAATCTACTTTGCCTTTCCCCTGATGCTGATATCACTTGCTCTGGATTTACAGATGGTGAGTTAGAGGCCATCTGAGCTTTGCTGCTTGATGCTGATAATGAGGGGTTTTGAACAGGATGTAAGACATTCCAACTGAGCTTCTCTGGACTCTGCTTAATGCTGACAATGGCCCCTCTCTATTTTTTCAATAGCATGTAAGTCAAGGCTTAGCCACCCTCTACCCTTCAACAATGACAATAGCTTACTCTGGCTTTTGAACAGCATGTAAGTTGAAGTGCTGGTCTTTTTCACTTGCTAACAATAATCCACTTTGGGTTTTGAACAGGATGTAAGTCAAATTGCTGACCATCCCTGCTTGCTGCTGACATTGTTACTTTGGGGTTTATTAGGGTGTAAGTCAGAGTGCAGGTCTTGTCCACTTGATGCTAACAATGGCCTGCCTGGGTTTAAAACAGGATGTAAATCAGAGTGCTGGCTTTCCCACTTGTTGCTGACAATTGTCCACTCTGGGCTTTTAACAGCATGCAAGTTACCACCATGTGGACCTTTTTTTCCAACTAACAATATTTTTGTAGTTTGTATGTTTGAACTTCCTCCAGACTTCCCAGTATGATGTTAACAATAAGATGCTACAGATTGTAAGTTCATGTCAAAAGATTATATCAAGAGAGCTCTCACAATACTCTACTCTGTCAAACAGCCTGTATGTTAAATTTTCTCTCTTTTTCTACTCATCTCCCTTTCAAGCATGACCTTACTTATGGCCTTCATTAATTAGGTGAAAGATGCTCTCAAATGCATAGACTGGTCCTCTGTGAGAGTATTTATTCATGGCTGCTATCAAATTTTCTGACCTTTCTATTTGATTTAGATTGGCAATACCAAGACTTTTCAGAGTACTGCCTTTCTATCTATTGGTATGGATACTTTGATAGATACTCAACACTACTTCATGATCTTATTTTTATCACATAGCTACAGCCATCATTGCAGAGCACTCCTTTTTTATTTGGAAACAGGCACCCTCAAAGTCCCCTAACCCCTTCAAAATTTCTTTTGACATATTCAAATCATCTGCTGCCTTCTACAACATTCAAAATGCCATTCAGAGAGTGGATCAAGCAAATACAGAAGTTGTATCTGCAATTGTGAAAATTGCTTTGGATAATTGTCTTCGTGAGTTTTGAATACACAAATTTATAACACCCTTCTTATGCTCCATTTAGCCCGATAAATCCTACAAGGATTCCTCTTGCTGCAGTTTATTCGAGCACCATTGATGTCGGTTTCGATATATTATTTATTGTGGATTATATATCTGAATTCCCGAGAATTTAAATCAACCCATGACTTCCTTGAACTAGTCAACATTTCAGCCACAGTTATTCTGTTCTTTCTATCTTCACAAAGTCGCACTGTAATAATATACTTACGTCGTGTCGAGTTGGGACCTGCTCGGAAGGACACTACCCCAGACTTTGAAGCCGCGCAATATAACTTACGGTGATGACTGCTCACCAATGAGGCAACTTAGAGAGCAAAGCATAGATTGAAGCGTAATCATCGCAAGTTACAGCAAATTGTTCTAAGACATTTTAAGATTCAGGCTCCCCCTCATACGCCGCATCTTCGCTTACCGGTGTCGGCGCTGATGCTGTTGGCATGACGGATCCAGAGCTATACTTCCTTGCCGCTGTCGGGGTTGCTTTCGACGCTGCAGGGGTGTAAGTTACCTCGAGAACAGGTTTCTTGGCCCCTGCCTCGGATCCTGATTTTGGAGGACTGACAACAGGGGAGACTGTACCCTTTGATGGTGATGATCCTTTGGTTGGGGTTGCGCTAGGAGTGGAGGATGAGGACGACGACGCTGTGGTTGTAGCGTTCCGCAGGGTTCTGAACGCTCGTATGGCCTCGTGCATCCTGACCGTTTGACCCTTCGTGAACTCTCTCATACATGAATCGAAAGAGTAGTCCATATAGTTGTCTGTCAAGACCGTAAGAGGGTTTTCGGTAGGCGAGAAGAATCAAACACGACGTACGGATAGGATCCGGTGGGCCTCCCGGGCAAGTATTCCTGCCAACAGGGCACCCTTCCGCACCTGAAGCTTCCGGGGCCGTGTCCGCGACGTTGTCCCCAACCCCATCACACCCGTCCCCTTCGAACGTGTGGTAAAGCCCCAGCCAATGTCCGACCTCATGCACCGTCGTCCGACCAAGGTTGTAGTTCTTGCGTGCACCGCCAGGGAAGGTGGAGTACCGGACAATGACACCGTCGCTGATTGGGTCTTTGAAGTACTTGGAGGGCATGGAGCCGTATCCCAGTGAGGGGTTCGTCCTGTTGAATCCGGCGGTGTAGATGTTGAGAGTGGTAGCATCACCTTGCCGATACGCCCGTGTAAGCTCTTGTGCTTGAGGTCTACGCCAGTGTGAGCAATTGCAGGAGGGAGGTCATAAGGGAAGACTACTCACGAGCCAGGGAAGACGTTCTCAAACCAATCTGCGTTCAAGATACGGGAAGTGTTCCTGTAATTAAACGAGATTCCTGTGGTATTGAAGTCGGTGTTCAATCTCTCCACCTGGGCCTTGATCTGATAGTCTCTGGATGCACAGTCAGTACTGAGCTATCTTGAAAAGACTATATCAACTCACGGAATCCAACCGCCCACATATGTCTCATTCGCTGCGATGATATGGAAGTACACATCAAATTTGACAGGCTTGACTTTCGCGGTGGCTTTCGAATTCTTGACATCGCGTTTGAACAATCTCACACTGTCCAATGCCTGCTCCATGTACGCTCGCTCCTCCATCGTTACTACCGTCGCACATCCACGTCTGATAACGCAGGATGAGCAACATTGTGGGGGATTAAAAGCGGGCGCCACGTACCCTTCAATGATATCTGCAGATCGACTGCGGAGTGGTAACCCGACCACAAATGCTTCCCAGAGCACGAGAAAGAGGCAAATGCGTAAAGTGAACATTGTTGAGAGGGGTCCAGCCCACTCTTAAGGTAATCGATGTTGTGGAAGAGGATGAAGGGGCCTCGAGGATGCCTTGAAGGTTATCTATAATCCCGAGAGGCTGTACTTTGATGGCGTGTCAACAAAAAAAATTTGTTTCAACGACGTCATCATCGACCTCACCAAGCCTCAGGCTGAAGCTTGAAATTTTACGAAAATGAAGGCAAGAAGGTAACTAGGAAGTCGAAACTGCCAGCCGGAATGGTTAACGTGTTCACCAGTGAGTTTGATTATAGGATGGCTTCCAACCCACAACAAGACCAACAACCTCAACAACTAAGAGGCAAATGGGAAACCACGAAAATTCGTCAATAAACCCATCACGACCTATGACTTGCTTCGCATCGTCATTCGCCTTGACTTTCCTAAACGTTTAGAACCCCCAGACGACCCTTTCGCGCCCCTCCCACCACTACCTCTGCCTCTCCCACCACCACCACCACCACCTCTACCACCTCTTCCTCCACCCCTGCCGCCAAACCGTCCCTTGCCCCGTCCCCCACCGTCGTCAAAGGCATCTGTCGACTCCTTCGTGTTTTGTTTTGAGCGTCTGCCAGCTCCGCCAAAGCCAAACTTCTGGTCCCGTGCTGAGCGAGGAAGACTGCGTCCTCCAGCTGCTCTGCCACGCTTGGCGGGACGGTCGGAAATAGCATCTTCGACTGCGATGTCGAAGTCATCTTCACCTGCTTGGGGATTGTCCAGGATGTCTTTTCGTTCTGTAGCGCAACGTCAGCGAGTGCCTAGAAGAAGGGGAGAGATAGTTAGCTTACTCCGCTTCAGCCCTTTCAACCTCTCCTCCATTTCCTTCTTCGACCTCTCGCGCTCCTTGAGCTTCTCAATCTGCACTTGTTTTCCGAACTTCTTGCCTTCCCGCTCTTTTCGTTTTTCCTCGCTCTTCTTGATCCCGGCACTTTCGTCTAGAAGGCGCTGACGGATCCGCTCCATGTGCGCGTCGTTTTTGACCATCTCGGCAAAGTAGTCCGAGGGCCGGGTGAAGGGGAACTTATGTTTTGTGGCGAGGGCGCGGGCGGCATTGGCACTATGTAATGCCTGTTTGTAACTAGCGGAGTTGGTGGATTGAGTATTAAAGTGTAGAATGTGTTTGAAGGGGAAACGTACAAGGCTAGCTCGCGGTTGAGGTCGTCGTTGACGTCAACGTCGATTGTTTCGGGGTATGATAGTGTTAACATTTCTGTCCATGGCAAGGATGGGTCAAGTTGAATTGTTTCACGGATGCGTTCAAGAGCAATCTAGGCCAAAAAAGTTAGGCGGTGACATCCATGGTTAATGCGAACCCACCTTGTTGTCCACTTCAACTTTTTGGCGTGGAACCGCGTCCTCGTCCACATCTTCAGCTTCGTCAAGTAGCACCGCCATTTGCCCGTCTTCGTCTTCATCTTGTTCTTGTTCGCTATCCTCCGGTGCCTCGTCGTCATCCTCTGCAGCGGACTCTTCGTCGTCATCGTCAACCGCGTCGTCAACCGCGGCTTTTTCATCGTCTTCCCCTTCACCCTCGCTACTCGCATCCCCCACCTCCAAAGAATCGTCATCCCCAGCCAGAGACCGCAGCTGGGCCTGGCCAAACTCATCCAGACCGTCCTCACCCAAAGCCTTCATCAGCCTCGCCATACCCTCATCGTCGATGCCCTCATCGTCCTCGTCCTCATCCTCACCGTCGTCCTCTTCATCGTCCGATTCGACAGGTTCCGGTATCGGCACGACCTTTTTGCTCCCGCTAGAAGGTACCTTTCCCTTGCCCTCTTTCGACACTTTTTTTCCGAACGTTTCTGGATCCCTTAGGGAGGAAGGCATCGCGATTTTTGTGGACGAGAGTGTTTTTTGTTTGCAGGATTCGAAAAAGCTTTTATTTGTCAGTGTTTCAATCAGAAGCCGTTGACTTTGTCACATTGGCTTCACAACCCATTCACAACTCTTCACAACAAGTGAGTTACTCGGAGTAACCAGCGCGCCCCATTGTTCAATCTCACCATCACACTCACTATGCCACTCACCTCGCATTTTGGAAACACTCACGAACCAAAACACTGAATTAGCAACCGCTTACTTAGCCCGGGCCCCGAGGTGACCTTAGAGCTCACTTGGATCTACAGGGCTGCTTTTCTGCCATACCGGTCAATTGCAAACATCCGAAATTATCGCATACGAAGAGATACGAAGGTTCCACGAGAAGATAGCACGGTTGCAATTTCGCTGTGGCAAAGGGGCAATCGAGGGGACTAGCTAACTAAAAGTGGGGGAGCCACTAAACTCTATTGACGGCTCGACACTGAATCAAGGGGCGATCGAGGGAACTGACCAAACCTGAGAATCTACCAAAACCAAACCAAAACTCAATTGACGACGTCTGCAGCCGAGTCGTGGACGTCTGTGTATAAAGTATCCCCTAGATAGCCAAGAGCACGACTAATATTCATATTCAACCCCCATTACTTACCATGGTTCGCTCACATAACCTCCTTTTAAGATCGCTTTCAGAAGTGAGGGCGTCGTTTTGTGTGAACTCCAATTTGTTGCTAAACATCGTTATCTCATAGTTTCCCCCAACACCCTTTTCTGTGGCAAAGTGGCAAATTCCCACCGATTATGAAGGCGTCACTTTCCCCATGGAACTCGTCGAGGAAATTATTCAGTACGTGACAGAAGATCACGAAGTGCTCAAGTCTTGCAGCCTTGCCTGCCACACATGGCTGAACGTTTGCCGTCCTTATCTCTTCCGACGAGTTTACTTGGACCACTTCAACACGGACGAGTTCGCCTCACTTTCTCTTCCTATCATTTCCACCATCCCAATTTTTGCAAGAAATCTGGAGTTGGTTTCTTGCCAGGGCGGAGACCGCCGCTGGTTGCGTAGACTGGTGCCCTTCCTTACCGTCATGACGCACATCTCATATCTTCGCTTGGAAAATGTCGACTGGATGGGGCTTCATGACCAGTCGAAGCGAAATCTCATTTCTACCTTCACCGCCACCCTCACACACCTTACTCTCTCAAGTATTTCCTTCGTCACTCTCCGGGAAGTCACAACCCTCGCATCGTCATTCCCCCTCCTCGAGTCATTGGCCCTCATTCAAATCAGCTGGCAGTCTGCTCCTTGTGTCCACGATATTTCCATCGTACCGGATATCCTTGACCGCCTCCACGCCCCCCTCCGCTCGCTCATCCTTCACTCAACCACTATCCGTCCTGTAATGGCCTGGCTTATATCGCATGACCCCCCACATCCTGTCACCTCTCTCGACATCGACTCAGTTCGCATGGAAGATAAATTAATGATCGGCTCTTACTTCAAAGTTCTCGGATACCGCTTACAACACCTCAAACTCGGCTTCGACAAGGACATCTCCAGCGACCCCGTCTCCGACAAAGCGCCCGCCCAATGCCCCGGCCTGTCAGGCCTCCTCTCCATCCGCGTGCGCAGCTTCGAAATCACCAATTTCTTCGACGGAAGTGCTGGATCGAGTTCGGCGACTGGGGCCTTTTGGGCCTTACAAATGCTCAAGACCCTCAATCCCTCCGTGTTGGAGACCGTTGTGTTTGTTATTAAATCTCTGTCTACGTCTGGAGAACTAGACGGACATGATATTCATTGGAATGGATTGGATAAAGCGCTGAATGGGAGCGCGTATGGGGCATTGCGGTGTGTTCGCTTTGAGGTGAAGGGGTCAGTGAATAGGGATGGGCTTGCTGCGCTGATACGTGCGAGGCTACCGCTGTGTGGCGTTCGACGCGTTCTTTGCGTCCAGTGAGGCGGGGCATTCTGAAGGAAGTAGATATCCCATACAAACGCCTAGATGTTCTCTTCGTTCCTACACTTGTACTTGAGACTCCCGCAGTATAATTAAGCTATACAAATGTTTTCGCTCTCCATTCGCCTTTTTAATCCTTCAAAACCTCCAGTTTGAATACTTCCGTTCCATGCTCTTTGAAGAATGTTTAGTTAGTATATAAAATATTGCTCACAGAGTTTGACGGGATTCATGAAGTGTACACAATGTGAGAAGCCAAAGAGAGATTTTGGATAGGTGTACAGTGAAGTTTTGGCCGCCAGGAACACTCGCTGTGCTAGGCCTACCCTCAGTTTTTTTTATAGATACCGTCTAAGACTAACACTGAGTGCATCTTCATATGTTCAGGCAAGAAGGACGAGCGGAAGTCGTCAAAACCGATTTGGAGAACAAAATGCGTGACAATTGCCCTCAGCTTGCCTCCCACATCGGCAACGCTCCGAGGCTACAACACATCTTCCAAAAATTCCCAAAATTTTTGGGAGCATGTCAACCTGCACTGACTAGACTATTGTAAATTTTTTAGACTGCACAATATGACGTTGAAGCTACATCAACGAAAAGGTCAGAATCCGCAAATCCCGTTCAGGCGTATAGTACTCACTGCGGCCCTTTGTTACTCACTTGCTGCTTTGGAGATCGGATCTGCAGGGCTACCCCCATACATATATGCATATACGTCATTGGTCAGACTTTGGAAAGCAGGGCTCCCAGGTCATTCAATTCATGAGGCCGCCGGCGTACAGTTTTAAAACTTCTGACTTGAGAATAATCTTCCGTATTGGTTTTCGATTCGCAGATCTCCCTGCGCTACTTCCGTTGAACTGCACGAGCTTTTCGTAAACAGGGGCAGTCCGACGTAGGGACTACTTGAGCCAAGATTGTCGCGTCTGGGCTTGACGGGCGGCCGCCGCCTGATTACTCAGTGCTCGACATCAGTTTTAAGTAGCTGAATCTGGTGGGTATGAATCTCTGAGCATTGGACCTCGTTAAAATTTTCTTGCCAAATCACAAGTTGTAATTACGGAGTTTCTATCGGCGGGCTTCACTTGAAAAATTTGTCGGAGGTATTTTTGAAGAACCATTACCCGTCGCTTGTCGGAATGCATGTTGTATCCTGTCGTAACGTACGTCTCATTTCTTGGCTTGGGAAATGTAGGACACCCATCTCTACCTTCTCCGCGACCGGTACGGTAATTATGGGGAAGGCGTTTAACCGCTCGTCATTTATGGGGGAGATCTCTCGCAGAACGCAGCAGCGCCGACCAGGAATATCGGGTCTGGATGGGGCATCTCATCGTCTTCCAAGGGGCATTCGCTTCGGTACGTTGTGCGAGTAATTATATAACTTGGAGTTGCTTAACCGTGTTGCCTCAACGCTATCGTTGAGTTTAGACCTGGCTAGCCACAAGTATGCCGCAAAGTAGTGGGTATTCTCCATCCTGATACAAGCAAGAAAGATAGGCGACATTGCGCAAGGGCAGCCTGAAGGGGCAGGAACGAGTTGAAGCGGTAAGTCGGAAAGGTCAGCCCCAAACTTGTTTACGTTTGTTGTCGAAAACCTTTCACGTTCATTTTCGGGGTTTTCGACGAGCCACGATGGCGGCCAAAAGCAAAGCCAGGTGAGACGGCATTTAGGACTTTTTCCCTCAGAAAACAGGTGTATATTCACGCTGTACAGAACGTTAATCGTTCGTATGATTTCGACGGCGCAAACCGGCTTTTTCTACACCACCCAACGTCTTCGACAAGGACCCAGGTTGTCCGCTGTGAAGTACGACCCGAAAGGTATGGTCTCGCCGTTTATGGTGATATCAAGTTAACGATATTCTCAGTCAAGCAGCGCGTCTTGTTCGTAGAGAGTAAGAAGACGAAAAAGTAGATGCCGATAGACAGGTGTTGGTATAGGTATAGGTGAGTCTATGATGCGCCATACTCTTGCCTACTTCCTAATAGCTCCGCTCTTTCAGTAGTTAATTAGTGGTGTTTATATGGAACATTTCATTATCCACAAATCGCGTGACGGTTGTAAACCTTCTGGGGACGGCAAGTTGCTGGGGACAGTTTTGGCAGAATTCTACCTGCAAATCTGGCTGGCTCAGTCGACAACCATCATGACGGATGGCTAAGGGACAGAATGGATATAATGAGGAATCATGCAGGTGAGCACGCGATGAACTACGTTGGAATTGGTTTTGGTCCCTCACAGGCATAGCTTGTCATGGCGACAGATAACCCCGCTTCTCAACAGTTCGCGCAGCATGTTCTCTCTTGTGTCCAAGTGCTCGTGGTTTGTAGTATGACTCCAACATATTACTCCTCCGATCTCGGTTTTCTTTTGGAACCCTTCCAAACACGCTTATGCTTGGGATTCTAAATTATTTCCAATTTCCGTGGGCGAGTAGTGGAAGTTGTGGACTTGCAAACAAAAGTTCTCATAAGAATCAACGTGACTCCTATGGGGCCTGGGCTTAGATGCTCCGAGTCGTTATCCTTTGAAGACAGCCCAACCTATTCTTCCCCTCATTCGGGGAAGCCAAACGCCCAGAGCGAGCATCGATCGACTGATGGACTCGGTCATTCTGGTGCTTTTGCCCCCCCAAGGGTGATGTATGAAAATGATGGAGAGCAGGATGATTGGCGGCGGTACAAAGTTGCCAACTCTAGGTGAGGTGAGTGTTGTTTCCTGTCTCATGATCGGCGGTGCTGGGGCTGTTTTTCTGTATGTCGCTTTGTCCCGTTATCCATGACCATGAAGGCTTGAATTAAGCGCCCCCGTCTTGTTCTCAACGGAGTTGTTCAAGGTTGTTCACGGTGGTTCACATAGAAGATTGGCGATGTAGTCGGCAACTCATCGACTTCCCGTACGTCCTGTATCCAACCAGGGTAGGTTCCACATACCTAATTACGGTAAATTACATGGGAAAAGACATGCTAAATGGTGGCGGTGTCACCCTGCGCAATCATATCAATCAATTTCGATGGGGAGACTGAGTCCAATTCTCATTCGATCCCTCCCTCCCAACCTTACCGGCGCACATAGTGCAGTCTAGCTATCTTTTTAATCATGGCTCATGAACACCCCCCATCCATCTGGCGTTGGATGAAGAAAAATGCCAAGGCAATTGCTGGCAATAATGCTCGGCAAATAAAACCTGCGATAGTGAGCGTGTCCTCCTTTTCGAGCCGCCTTTGACTCACTGGCGCCTCACTGCATTGATAGCACCAGGAGCGTAGCCTGCCCATGGAGCTCTCAGGACACATAATCCAGTACTTGCAAGATGATATGGCATCATTGATTTGCTGTGGCCTCGTATGTCGAACGTGGCTCACAATTAGTCGGCCACATGTCTTTCGAGAGATATGTCTCGACAGCCGAAACATGGATGAGTTTGCTTCTCTCGTTATGCACTCCTTATCCACTATCCCATCATCTGTTGAAAAGTTGGAATTGGTACCCTCCCTACCCCCAGATCCTCGATGGCTTCGTCGGCTCGTGCCATTCCTTGGCTACCTTGCCGATGTGTCTTTCCTCCACGTCGAAAATGTCGATTGGTCAGCTCTTTATTCTAACTCTAGAATGAATTTTATCTCGACATTCAATACCCTCACCGATCTACATCTTGGCAACATAACATTTGTGGAACTCTCAGAGGTTGAAATTTTAATTTCCTCTTTTCCTCTCCTGGAATCCCTTTCTCTCAGTCAAGTCTCCTGGACAAGTTCTCAGTCTGCTGGTGCAAGCCATAGGTTACCGCCCTCTTTGAAGACACTGACACTCCTCTCTACACAAATTCATCCCATCCTTTCCTGGATACTGTCTCATGACCAACCACACCTTGTCAAAAACCTGGGACTGAAATCTATTGAGGCTGCAGATACTGAAGCTATCCAACAATACATGGCAATCCTTGGGCCCCGTCTGGAGGCGATCACAATGGGATTTCAGAAGCCTCTCACCCCTTCGTATATTCCTGTCAATATCAAAGCCGAGGCAGAATTGACATCATCTCCATCATCATGTACCAGCACCAATCCTCAATGCGTCGTTCTCTCTCTTCTCACTGGCCTACACACTGTGACCGTATCAAACTTCATCAATCATGCAGACCCACTGACTTCCAGCTCCTCATTCTGGACCCCGTTTATAATTGAGTCTATCAATTCTCTTCATGTCGAGAGAGTTATACTGGAAATCTCCCTTTCTGACATGGGCGAACTCGATGCCCATTCCACTGATTGGGAACGCTTGGACTATGCTCTACATCGCCCCGTCTACGCCAATTTGCAAGGTGTCCATATTCAGGTGCAGGGCTCTGTGGATAGGAGGGATATCACCAGGTTGATTCAGACCAAACTCCCAATTTGCCATGGGCGGGGTTTACTCTGCGTCAGTTGAGACAAGAGACCGTTACTTCGGATCTGTGTCCATCGTTGGTGAATCCATTCTATCGCCGCCGACATGGAGGTATTATGACTGTCCGACAGCATACCCTGGGAGACCCTGGGTCGCTGATTTGTATCTCCGCGTAATTGCCACATTTGAGCGCGCCAGGGCACTTGCTGAGTATGCACTTCTATTTTCGTTTACTGGTTGCAGAGTTGGCGACGCGATCTCTCTCCCTGATTCGAGACTAGTTTGGCAAAATCTTTGTTTATGGCACTAGGTATTAGAACAGACAAATAGTATCGACATTTGAAATACTGAAGTGTAGCGGTACACTCAAGTGTGATAGAATAAAATAAGTATTTGGCATTCTTCGCAACCCAGGTTCGATTCCTGGCAGTGCTCCTTGGGTTACTGAGTCTCTACTTTTGTCCCGTTCCTAGACACTCAAGCATTGCTAGTTGTGACCTGAGATTTCATCCAGAACTCCAAAAACATTCAAAAACGAGAAAGAACAACAGTAAGCTTGGATTTCACGTTACAGTTGAGTGGTCAGTCAGCACAAAAAAGGGCATGCGTGCAGGGTTCACAGACATTAATACAACCCAGCCAGCCAGGCAAAAGTTGTCGGATATAATATACATATCAACCAGCAGCGTGCACAACGTCAATGTCCTTCCTCAAGCTCGTGTATCGCTGTCCTCCCAAGGCTAGAGCGCAACTCCAGCAACGGACTTAGAGCGCATAACCAGAAACGACCTCCTCCTCCCCATCAAGATGAACCCCATGTCCATCATCACTTGCCGCACTCTTCCTCCTCCCCACCTCAACCCCAACTCCATTAACACTGCCCAGAGGCGGGACCATCCTTCCAGCAACAGGGGGAGTAACACTCCGCATCGTCTGGCTCTGCTCCCTGCTCAACGTCCCTCCCAACCCCACACCTACCCCCTCCTGTTGCTGCTGCTGTTGGTGTGAAGACGCAGACAAAGGAGGCGCAGACGAACTCTCCCCCCTCGAAGAAGTCGCCGTAGCCGAAGATATGGAAAACCTAGGTGCCCTCGTAGAAAGGAACGACCCAATCCCTGCGCTCCATGCCGCCACGTTCGCTTTGAGTGGTGTTGCCGTACTTGGTGTTGGTGGAGCCGTCCTCGTTTCGGCCGTTCCCTGTCCTTGTCCCTCCCCAGCACCTGCACCCACATTCGAACCACCCAAATTCAACGCTGCAAACGAAAAGGGACGCATAAAGCTCGACTGAGTCGCCGTCTTCCCCCCTCCCCCATCATCCACCAAATCCAACTTGGACACTTCAACGGGCGTACTATACCCAGACACACGATCGCTGTTCACAGACGAGGAGCCCGAGCCAGTCACAGAGGAGGACGTCCCCGAGCTCGTCACAGAAGAAGCACCCGAAGACGGAGACCTCTGAGTCCACCTCCCTTTGACCCCCTCGACGGCTTTGAAGAAATTGGTAGAGCCCACGGTGAACGTCCGCGCCACAACTTCCCTTGCAGGCGCGAGCTGCTGGTCAAGTTTGAGGTCTTGAATGCCCTCTTTTAGTTGGAGTCCAATGTCAGCAACTACGGATGGCTTTTCATTGCATGGGTGTCTGTGAAGGGGTGATTAGATTATGATCTGAGGGATGGAGGGGTAGGAAAGAGAGGCAGGGGAGTGGGAGGGAGGATGGATGAAATGAAGAAAGGAAGGGAGGGAAGGAAGGGAGAGGGGGCGTGTAAAGAAAGGAAGGAGAAGGGAAGAAAACAAAAACGACTTACCTAGGCTCAACAATATCAAACAAAAGCGAATCCGTCGTCCGCTCCCAAACATCATACGCATTCGTAGTCTTGAACTCGGATATCCAAAGCGGGTTAAAATCATCCATCGAATTTGCATCTCCCCCTGTATTCCAATCAGCATCTCCACGAAGATAAAAGGGAGGCAAAGGGGAGAAAGGACGTACCAGACCCACCAGTGATCAACACCCCACCTCCCTCTCCCTTGGCTAAAAAATCACGGTATTTGACGGTAGCAAGCGCAGCAGCAATGTATTCCTCGAACTATCATTCATCCTTTCATCAGCCCCCTCTGATAACTCTTGAGAAAAACGAAAAGGACAGACCTTCGTCCGGAGATAATCGTCACTCCCTTTAAACCTGCCCAAACGCAATCAGTCAGTTGCTCAACCATATCGAAAGAAAGAAAGAAAATCAAAAGAAAGGGAAAAAAAGAAACCCACTGTATAGTAGGCAACCACGTCGAACCCTCCTCACTCCACCCCTCATTCACATCCGTCACAATATCATCCATCCACTTCCTATCAGCCGCCGTCAGCCCTGCCGACCTTTCCAGCTTTGGATCTCGGAATTCGAAGACGCCTGTTTCTGTCTGTGGTCCGGTTGAATAAGTACGTTATAAGGACGAGGAGAAGAGAGGGTGAGGTGAGAGGAAGGGATGGCATGGAGGAAGGAGGGAAAGCAGAGAAGGTGGAAGGAAGGAGAGCGGGCGAAAGAGGACAGAGGGAAGGGGACATACATTAACCAACAAATCAATCTCCTTCTGATGCGTCACAATAGAATTCGTACAGCCACACAGCCAGCTGGGGGTCTGCTTGATCATATCAAGTTGTTGCAAGGGGAGATAAGGCTGAAAGAATGCGTCCTATTCACCACCATCATCATCAGGGCCTAAACTTTAAAACCACGCAGTCGAACTAAGAACCTCACCTTCCCAAAAATATCCAAAGGAAGACCCATAAACGCCATCATACTCTTCCGATCCGACGTCCTTAACGAGGAGGGCTTGGATAGTGTAGGCGCACGAGAAGCGAGTGGGGGTGAGCCGCAGTCGTCTAGTGTTTGTAGCAGGCCTGGAAGGAGCGACACGAGGGAGTATTGGTAGGTGCATAGACGCTCTACGGGGTATCCATGGAACATTATCTGTGTACCCGGATGATTAGTTGGTAAAAGGGAAGAAATGGGAGGGGACAAACCCGTTTTTGCAGCATGAGTGCTTTTACTAGGACGAGGGTTCGTTGGCGGAATGTATGCACCAGCTCGCGGAGACTCGTTCCTGCACGTGGAATGTTACTAAACGTTTTAACACGCATGATTCGGGACGCTCACCCATGTACAACCCACTCTCCGTCAACTGTCCCCGAAGAGACGCCTCCAAAGAAGTGCCAAAATCATCAAGAATACTCGCGTCTGTGAAATCTCTACATCGATGTCATCCCAAAGTCTGACGGGGGAACGTAATCTCTCACCTCTGTTCGAAAAGCGCAGTAGTCACTACCCGGAGCTTCTCCCTACATCCCAGCCCATCAGCTTAAATAATACCACAAACTGATAGCTGGGAAACAACCAACCGTATCGGTCCAAAAACAGGTTTCGAAGCTAGAACAACCACGGCCTTTTGTACTGTCGACCGCGTAACGTCCGGTCCTTTGACAAGAAGACTGCTAGCAGCTATTTGCTGGTTACATCTGTGTGTGAGGACGGCGTGTTATCACCGTGCTGGAACCCGGGAAATGTATTTGGGCTCTTACGAGATTCCGAATATAGTCGTGGGGCTTGGACCAGGCTGGACGAGGTGGAAGTAGGAGTAGTCCTCCGTGCTCTATCATTAATCGTTTTTCAGACGGCAGGCGAGGGAGGAAAAAGTGTACACACCATATGAGCCCCATCAGGCAACGCGAGGAACGGCAAGATCTTCGCCACCTCTTCGTCATCAAAAATTTCCCCTCGCGAGTACTCAATCCGTGGGCCGACCTAAACAAATCCCTCCCTGCGTTAAATACAATACAAAGATTTAACGCACAAAGGAATGGTGAAATACCAGATGGTTGAAATCCACCAACGCGATTCCCAGAACCAGTTTCCCAGGGGGTGGCGTGACTAGCAGTGATTCCGGCCTTGTCTTCCTCGAAGAGCCCGAGGCGAAGGAGGATATGGAGATGCTATCGTCTCGGTGTGGTGGCGGGTATGTCGGGAGCACCGACACGTCAGGCTTGTAGTAAGAGGAAGGTTCGTCGTATATGGATGGGGCGGCTGAAGTGTCGGGAGTCTCACGAGGCGCGAATGGGTCCGGTTCGTCGGTGTACGCTGCATGGGAGTAAGAGCCCGAGCTGGTGCTGGTTGCGAAGGACTGACGCGGGTTGCTGCTTGCGAAGGACTGGCGAGGGTCGCTTCCGCTGGCGAAGGACTGTCGTGGGTCGCTTCCGCTGGCGAAGGACTGTCGTGGGTCGCTTCCGCTGGAGAAGGACCGTCGCGGATCGGAGGAAGAGTGGCGAGGAGATGCAGGGGGAGATGAGAGGGAGATGGAGCGCTGGGAAGCGGTGTCGGCGTCGCTGTCTGGGGCGTCGCGGACGACAAAGCTGTGCGAGGAGAGCGTCGGGGACGGCGGCGGGAGGAACGACGAGTGGGGCATGGTAACGCCACGGTTGTAAGGTAGAGATTTAGATGGTCGTCGCAAGTTCCTGTCAATGATGATTTGATTGTTTGTTTTAGTCGCCATAGCAAAATAGAAGGGTGGAAGTGCCATGTCTGGAACAAATAACCACCGTAGCGCGCCTACGGGCGCAAAGCCCGCTACGGCAAAGAAGGATTCCTCCCTGGTATGTCCCCACCACATTGCTCGACTGACCCGCACTAGACTGCTTTTCAACACAGGCATAACCAGCCCCTCTCCTCAGAATTGCAGACATCAAGTCCCTCATATTCGCATCCTACGGCATCTTT
>Ga0307507_10005983_pt1 | contig 19262 bp, 22 predicted proteins | sample 7_EM_MG_FD_207223 | JGI IMG/M metagenome (GOLD analysis project Ga0307507, IMG submission 207223) | Populus trichocarpa ectomycorrhiza microbial communities from riparian zone in the Pacific Northwest, United States - 7_EM | ecosystem: Host-associated > Plants > Roots > Unclassified | place... | reverse complement strand
CACTCCCCTACACAGCAGCTACCCATAGATTTTTTTCTTTTCGACTTTCTTCTGGAGGTAGTTTACTCATCCTCCTTCGCCAATCCACTGTAATCATCTCCCTTCTTTTTATCGGTTACTTCTTCCGCATTCTCTCCAACAACCTATTCCCTTTATAGCTCCCCCACAACAATTCCTTCCCCCCGTTCCAATTTTACACTTCCTTTGACTGCTGGTACCCGCTGTGTCTCTCTTGATAATCTCTCGCTAACAAGGGCAATCCGTGCTTCAAAGTTTTCGCTTGACAAGCTCTGGTTTTGTTGTCACTTCTACAACCCCCCCCCAGACACGGCCCTCTGTTTATATCCTAACGTTTCGACGTTCCTGGAGCTTACAGCTGCGCTTCAACAACCTTCGCGAACAACAACAACACAGCCTTTTTGTAATACCAATTTTCGATACCCGGTGACCAGTGGGAAAAAACATTGTCGACAATGTCCTCTTCTTCCTCGAATGTGGTAGGCGTACACTACAGGGTCGGGAAGAAGATCGGAGAGGGATCCTTTGGTGTTATTTTTGAAGGAGTCAACCTGCTAAATAATCAGCATGTTGCAATCAAGTTTGTATGTTTTCCATATATCTACTCTTAGGCCGCGTCACAGTTCGTGTGCTAATATTTCTTAGGAGCCGAGAAAAAGTGATGCTCCTCAGCTGAGAGACGAATACAGAACATACAAAATTTTGGTTGGCTGCCGTTAGTTCTCCGTCAAAGCTTCCGCCTGGTATCGCGTGCTAACTATCGGCCAGCGGGCATCCCTAATGTTTACTATTTCGGACAGGAGGGTTTGCATAATATACTAGTCATTGATCTTCTTGGGCCTAGCTTGGAGGATCTGTTTGATCACTGTGGCAGGCGATTCTCGATAAAGACTGTTGTCATGGTGGCTAAGCAAATGGTCCGTTTCATGTGGATATCTCCTTGCGACGTGCGTCTGACATTTCATCTAGTTGTCTCGGGTTCAAACTATTCACGAAAAGAACCTGATTTATCGCGATATCAAACCAGACAATTTCTTAATTGGACGTCCGGGGACAAAGTCTGCCAATATAATTCACGTAGTTGATTTTGGTATGGCTAAGCAATACCGAGACCCTAAGACTAAGCAGCACATTCCCTATAGAGAGCGCAAGAGTCTTTCAGGCACTGCTAGATACATGAGTATAAACACGCATCTTGGACGAGAGCAGTCACGAAGAGACGATTTAGAAGCGTTGGGGCATGTCTTCATGTACTTTTTGCGAGGTGGATTGCCATGGCAAGGTCTGAAAGCTGCTACCAACAAACAAAAGTATGAAAAGATCGGTGAAAAGAAGCAGACAACCGCAATTAAGGAACTTTGCGACGGATTTCCAGGTTGGTAGACCCTTTATCCCGTGGGGTTCTATGCAACGTGCGGCTGACATTGGTGATTAGAGGAGTTCAACCAATACTTGAGCTATGTACGCAACCTTGGATTCGAAGATACTCCTGATTACGATTTCCTTCGGGACCTTTTCACACAGGCACTAAAGAATACCGGAGAAGTTGAGGATGGTGAATATGACTGGATGAAGCTGAACAATGGAAAGGGTTGGGAGGCCATCTCAAAACACCCCTCTTCACATAACTATCATACAGCTCATAATCAGACTCATGGAACCAACGGGGAGCTGCGACTTGTTCCTCCGGCTCAGGTTCGTCAACCTCCACAGCTCACCCCGAGTCGTTTAAACGCCCCGCATCCCCCGCCACCATCGCCAGGAAAGCCGATGGGTCCGACGCGCGGCGACAGGCAAAACGCTCAAGGCGCAATGCCGACCAAACGACCGAGCGGACAGGCGGGGGGGTTGCCGAAGCCAGTGGCAACACCAGCAGCGAGCACACAGGCCCAGTTCCAAGCATCGAACACGAATCTCCCACCCACAACAAGGGGGACTTCACCACAGGTCTTGAACAGCCAGCCGAGCCAACCAAGGAACAACCAAGGAGAGCCTAAGAGAAGCTTTATGCAGAAGCTATCGGCAGCCTTCTGTTGTGGTATGTTGTGATGTTTCTTCTTATGCTGGGTCTTTGGTCTAACTCTTCCGTGCTCTTATAGGTGGCTGATTCGTCTTGTTTTTTGCACAACTTTTTCGTTTCGTATTCTTCAAACAACTGTTTAATAATATTACCCTCTGCTTTCTTATTACTATATCCGGTTGCGTTATTTCCTTTTCGACTCTTACCGATACACAAACCCTTCGCCGAGGGGTTATTACGACCATGATACGAATTGAAAAACAAACGAAGTCCGCAGCATGTGAGGAGGTATAAAAATGAGCGGGGGGGGAGGAGGGTTGCAGCGGTTGAGCATGTTTTTTTCTTTATTCTTTTTCCTCGTTTTCCCTTTTGTCGGATAGGTGTAGAGGCGATGAACTGTTACGGGTAGGGGTAGGGGGTAGGGGGGTCAAGCTATGGGGAGGAAGAGGAGGAGGAGGAAAGTATTAGTTAGTCATTAGCCTTTTTCTTGCCCACTTTTTTTCTTCTCTTCTCTTGGCTTACTTTTAGAGATGAAGATGAAAAACGGGTTTGGTCGGAGAACAAAAAAAAAAAGCAAAATCTTTCCCAGGTGTTCGTCGTCGTCCCTTTTTTTCTTTTATATTTTTCCTGCGGTTTTCTTGTCTGGAGGGGTTTTTCACTGTTTCTTGCTTATAACTATTTCTTTCTTATCTTCTGGCATCTTTTCTCTCCTCTTCGACATATTGATAATTGGCTCATACAAGTACTTCTTCCTCGTGTCTCTTAGCTTTACAGGTGTTTATTGACTTTTTTACTTTTTTTTCCCCGTTTCCATCAGCCAACCAAATGTGTTGTCTCCTTCGCTCGACTCCTATCCACGCACGCATTCCACGAGCGAGATCTGACGACGGTACCGCTACTACGAGTAGTATTCTGCTACAGTTGATACGGCAGGTGAATGGATGGGTTGATGCTACTAAATTAGTCACAACGTCCTGTGGAAAGAAAGAAGCAAAACTGGAAACTCAAACAGCTATTTTCGAGAAAACGAAACTTTTTTTATATACAGTATCTATTTACTCTTTTAAATCGATTGTATAATGACTTTTGCTCCGTTTCCTTTTCTCTCTCTGCAATTTCTTCCTTTCTTCCTTTCTTTCTTCCATCCTCCTCTACTGCCATGGACGTTTCCTTTTCAGTCACCTCCTGTGATGCCGACTGGAACACACAACCCCTCTACTGTAGAATAGAAATAGGCGACGAGTATGATAGTTCGCTTTATAGCATTATATACATATCATAAAATTTAATGATGTGATAGGTTTAGGCCAATACCGTAGGGTTTTGTAGGATGATAAACTTGGGCATAACTGTACGTTCCGGAGACCAATAATAATAATAATAATAATACTATAAGAATAAGGAAACGTTGAGTATGGGGAGGGTTTTTATTTATTTCTTGAATTTTTGTGTACTGTATATATATATATAATAAGTCAAGTTGTTGGACGCGATTGATTCAAGTTTTTGTACTCGTATATATGATAGTAAGGTTTAACTTATGTTCTGCTGGGCGGGGTGAGTCGAGTTGAGGATTCATTTTTTTTTTTATAATTTTTTTTTTTACTACCGCCGTGGTTCGGTCTGGTCGTGTGCTACCGTACTGTACATTGGATGCGGTGGGGTGATGGTCATAAGCCTAAAAAGTTTACTGATAGTTTTTCGCATACAGTAGGTAGGTAAATAGGACCCACCATGTGTTTTGAAGTTATCAACCTGGATTTTTTTACTTCCATTACTTCTCTTTTGCTATTGCTTCTTTTTTTTCTTTTTCTTTTCCCTTTTCTTTGTGATGACTGTGTAGTGTGGATAATGGTTCGCATGTGGTCTTCACAAGATGGAGAGATTATCATAGACTGCTGTGCTGCAGTTTGGTTACAGTAAGGTATCATAACTCTATTTCGCTTCTGCCTTATTATACTTGTACGTGTACTAGTACATCGTCCGCGGTACAGCACAATAACTTACCCCGAGCACACGATAAACTCTCGCACGCATATTACATTACATTACAGACAGACTGGGCCTACATCATACCTGCCTTTTTTTGGGGGAGTCGCAAGTATTATACGGTATGATACTGTATGGAGCAGTCTAAGTGGGAAGTAAGGGGAATTCTTCACAAACTCTGTTCGTTACTTACTTGCTTTTCCTTCCCCTCAATTTGTTTTTTCTTAGCAATTTTTTCCCCTTCCCCAAGTGGTGGTGATACAAGAATTGCACTAACTTATCGTAGCGCCTCTGATGATTGAGCACCATAGACCGGCCCCACAGCGCGGTACTGTACAGGATGCGAACGAGGCTGCTCCAAAGCCCAAGGTGCAGCCTGGCGAGGTGGAGGGTGGGAGTTGGAAGGGCCCGAAGGGAAAAGCGTTAACTCTACTAGAGAGATCCTTGGGTGAGAGAAGTGCCGGTAGGTTATGTGTCCGGCGCTACAGTGCCGGTACAAGTACGTTCCCTTGGGCTCTTGGGCGCCCCGTGGGCGGCGCATAAACCGTGTTAGGGTGGGCAGCTGGGGGGGGAGGGTGCTGGTAGACGCTCAAGGGAGGGGGAAAGATAGCAAGAGAAAGGTGATTGTGAAGGCCTCTCGTGTCATACCAATGGCGCGCTTCAGTGCCGGTACCTGTAGAGGATCGCCTTGTTTTTGGCGATATGCGCTGTTGTGTAGAGTTGTGTTAGTTACCCTTAATCCACATGCCCACCATGTCCATCCATCTACTCATCCATTCAGTACCGTACCGTAGACAATTATATCTTTTTGCATTTTTTCAAAATGCAGTTAGGATCTCACACTCTCGTTGGCTCAACCGACATAACTTACTGTGTTTCAGGGGCCACTCAAGTTATATCGGCTTCCCGACTTCCTGGTCCCCATTCTTCCGGAAGTCTGCCTGTATCCGAATATATCCACTGATCCCACCGCCCCTCTGCTCTTGACGTGTTTGTGGTACCTACGAGAGGGCTATCTCAAGAACCGAACCGGGTCTTACGGTAAGTCAGTGTCTCGGCTGACTAGCTAGTCAGCCGCAACCCGTCCTACCGTAGGAGATAATTGATGATATGTGCTCGAGGAGCCCACCATTGCGGACCTCGCGCTCGGCGTTGGGTCGTCGAAATGGGGAGTGGGCGTTCTATGGGTACAAGTACGGTATTTCTAGTAGCAGGGGGCAAGCAACTATGTCGCGCCAACCGAGACCTTGCATACACACATATAAGGCTTTTTATTTCGCTCCGTCTTGTCTGTAGTTCTTCGCCAGAGCAGTTGGAACCGCGTGTTTTTCAGGTTTCGTTGAGAAAAGGGGGTATATCTTTCTCGTTCCCTTTTTTCCCTCTTGCATTTTGCCAATCGGTAGTTTACCCCATTGCACTGCTGTACCGTAATGCAGATGCGGGTATTGATGCATCTATCTTGTTTCGGATCATATATTTCCCGGCAGGGTCGTGGTGGACCAGTAGTCAAGAGAGAAATGTCCTAGACATCTGGAAAAAGGGCCTTGTGCGGTAGGTGACTTTTTCTTCGGCGGTGGGTAATAGAATCTTGATAAATATTTCATCGATTGTCCACCCAATCCCGTGTTAGGTGATGTCTCATGTACCTGAGGTTCCCGAGGAGGGGTATGTGCAAAATACCATATTGTGCCGCAGTGAGATGAATCCGGAGCTCCTGCCCTTGCAGTACTTGTAGATGCAGCTCTTTCAAAGCCGACTAGAAATCAATTCGAGAGTGAGTTCGAAACACCCTTCTGCATACGGTCTGGCGTTCCCACTCATCCCACCAATCTTCGATTGCCCCTATATCTGGTTGTAGATTAGTCCGTGAACCCCCAGCCGAGCCAAGAAAACTCCGGTTGGTGGGCGGTACAGATAGTAGGGCAAAAGTGGGTAAAGGGCATGCTGAAATCCTTGTACTCGGCGGATAAAATCTGCGGCACCCGTTTAAATATCCTGAAGAACTGTTTCTTTGGAAGTCCTCAGGGTGTAAGAAGGGAGGGGGGCGAAATGCGCTAAGATTCCGAGTAGGTATATATCCGAACTAGCACAAGTTGCATGATGCATTCTGCGCATCCAGTTACAGGTGCCACCACCACAATCATATACGCTCACTCGGTAGACCAGGCCCTGCTCGTGGAGACCAGGCTGAGCATTCAAGTTGGCTGCAATCCCGAGTGGCACACGCAGACTGTGTTGGCCCTTTGCTTGTAGTGTATAGCGGTAAGAACTCTCCCAAAAGTCAGTAATTTTTTAGGTAGTTACAGGGGATAACGTATAGAGGTGCAACTTTATGGTGCCACGGGGTGAAGTCTGAGACTAGGGCAACCTCGTGATAGTTCGATGTAGGTACATCCAAGAGAACATCAACTCCGTGGGCAAGCTCTTAACATCGGTTAGCTCTCCATTTCCATCAGTAGTTGTGCCTGTATTCCCGCCTATCCGCAGAGCTTGGATATAAGGGTTTTCAGCTAAGGCTCCTCGTAGTGCGATCGGCGCCAATGTGATGTAACTGTAGTGACCTTCCGAAGAAGTTGGGAGATAAAGGATGTCAGAGAATATTCTTTGAAAGGGGTTAGGGGTGGGGGCAAAGACTTACTGCAGGTAGTGAAGGATGATCTGCGTGTATGCTAATCCCCGATGTGGCTGTTGAGTTCGAAGCTACAGTATTGGGGGAAGAGAAAAAGAAGGTGGTGATATTAGGAAAAGGTCGTCTATAGCTTCAATACAACGGTGGTTTGATTAAAACAGATAGAGAGTGAAATAAATTATATGATACAGAGAAGAAGAAATATACCCCCTCTCCATCTAATCATTGCTGTCGACCGAGAAAAAAGACAAACTAAATGCCAACGTAACTAGTCTCCCCTTATACATATATCCAAATAAGTAAAGATCTTCCGCCCTCAATTCCTCACTCTAGAACGACAATTTCCCCCCTTTCCCTAATCAACCTTCCAAACAATTCCCCCTCAATATTGGCATACATCCCAACCCACCACATGACCTCCCTATCAAACTTTCTAACCATATCCCCCCTCATATCTAGATGAATCATAACCTCAACAGCACTCTTTACAAGTCCATTCTGTCTCAAGAACACACCGCCTACTTCTCCTAGGCCCCTCAGAACCATCAAGCATACCTCAAATCCGGTAGACCTTGCCTTGAAGGGAGTATGCTTTGTCGTTTTCGTCTTGATCTCGTTAAGGAACCCCCACAAGCGATCCTCAATGCCTCTGACGACGACCGCCCTCGCGGGCTCAGGGACGTTATCGATGGTATGCACAATGTGCAAGACTTGATTTTTGAGATTCGTAAAGTCGAGGGCATGTACGCGGGGAGTTGCTTCCGCGCGGAGGGCGGCTAGAACGGACGGGTTCGTGATTGCTAATGTGCGGAGGAGAATGTAGATATTTGTGTGCGGGAGGAGGTCGTCAACTTCTGCTTCAATGTTTGGGTATGATGAAGTTTGCTGGATCGGATTCGGTGGAGCGGCGGGGGCAAAGCTAGGATACTGAGCTGCTGGAATTGGTGCTCGAGCCGGAGTTGTCATTGAGGATACTGGAGCTGCGGGAGCAGATGCAGGTACAGGCACGGGTACAGGTGCGGGTACAGGTGCGGGTACAGGTGCGGGTGCAGGTTCGGGTACAGGCCCAATTGTTTTCTGCGCCTTATTACTACTTCCAAACTTCCTCTCCAGCGCTGACTTCGCCACTGCAATTAGGGGCATATCCCACTCGTCAATCACAGCATCATTGACCCCCCGCCCGCCCAGAAGCTCGTCAACCACATTGTAGATATGTTTACATATATTCCCATTCGCGCAGTCCGGGCATGAGCAGTCCGGGACATTCTGTGTGCTGAGGTACACCGTGTACCTAGCGCTAGTCTCCCCACGCATCTCGCAGCTGATTTCAGGAGGTGTAGGGGAAGTAGCGTAGCTTAGCATTCTGATATTCTGGGTCAGAGCTCGCTCATAGCGAATATCGTCGGGTACCGGGTCCCAGTTACGTTTTCTGTATCGGTATCTGCTCATTGATAGACTGTGTGCTTGTGTAGTTCGTTGGTAGGGAGTCGCAGATGTAGCGCGTGGCAGTTTCTTTTCCAGCAAGAACTGATGAACGCGGGAGAGGCTGAGGACAGTGCTAGCGTATTACTTTCTCTCCCTGATATTGGTGTCAATGGATTCCAGCGGGCTGTGTGTATGATTTATGCGTCCGTGCTCATGATGAGACCAGAGCTATAGCACTAGCAGAATACTATAGCTTTGTACTAAGTTTGTAGAGATCGGGGAGATAGTCGAGGAAATAAGGATTGAATATCAATTAGAGATACTATAAAAATATGAACAGGGAGAACCCCTCTCTTCACCGTCATCGCCATCGAGTGTTCCTGGCTAAAGTTGGAATTCCCCAATCATCCCACTTGGTCCGTGCGTCACGACGTCACAAGAAGGTCACAAATCTTGAGCGTAGCAACTCAACTCCAGCGAAAAACATCAAACCTTCCAAACCCAATTATAACAATCCAACACCACAATCACCAATACGCTCTGCAGCCTCCGGAATGTTCTCCCGAGCATTAACAAGATCCCTTCGACCCTCTCCACGACCACAATGCCTTCTACTCCGATGGCCTCTACCACCACGACAGCCCCTCCAATCTCTCCGCCATCAACGAGTATTACCACCAACAATACAAGCCCGCCTCCAATCCTCCTCTTCTAGCGGTCCCAGAAAAGATGTCCTCTCAAACAGCTGGAACCGGAACCGCCTCATGGCCCTTCTCGCAATCTTCTTGTCCTCCTCCCCTCCCAATTTCCTTCTCCCCCCAATGACTAACAGCAAACAGTTCAGCGACAGGCATAGCCCTCGGCCTCTGGGGCTACAGCACCTACCTCACCTACCTCGCCAACACAACACACTCCTTCCCAGAACCTGTCGCCAAAGAGCTGCGGAAAGCCCTCTACTACTCACTACCTAACTCCTCCTCTCCACCCGACGCAGTGAAGCACTTCCGCCTAGCGCTGGAACAGTGCCGAGACCTGGGCATGGATCCACTCAGCGACGAGGTGACGGGGATAAAAATCGAGTTGGCAGGGGTACTCTTGCATCACGGTATTGTCGAGAAGGGCATTGAAGTGCTCGAGGGCGTGCTGGATGAGGTTGTCGCTGCGGCGGAGGCAGAGAAAGTGGATGGAGGGGTTAGGAGGAAGTTGTTGAAGAAGGGCGTGGAGGTTGCAGCGAAGGTTGGGGAGGTGTATGTAGGTAAGGGGCGGTATGCTGAAGCCGAGGAGGCGCTTGGGTGGGCTGTTGAGACGGCGGTGAGGGAGGCTAGGAAGACCCCGCCTTCTTCTCCCCCTCCTCCTTCTCCGCCGGAGGAGGGTGGTGGTGGTGGCGGGGAAAGACTCCCGATTAAGAAAACTCCAGGACAAGATCTCCAACCCTACCACCAAGACTGGCTCTCAAACTCGGAAATGTCCTCCCTGCTAGAAACCCTCGCAAGCGTCTACGAATCCACAAATCGCTTCCTCCTGGCGACACCCCTATACCTACACGCATTAGAATACATGCCTCCTAACAACTGCCACTCTGTAGTCCTAAGTTCTTCCCCTCCCCTTCCACCCCCTCCACCCCCTCTATTCAACACTAACGTTTTCCAGTGAACAACCTCTCCGCAACTCTCGCCCAACAACCCATCGCACCCACACTGCCGGTCTCCCGCGAACAGCTAGTAGCAGGCTCGGCCACGCCGTGGGCGCAGAAGGCACTAGCGTTAGCCAACTCCATCAAGCCGCCGGATAGGACTGAAGAGTGCGATTTGGGATGCGCGGCCGCGACGCATAATCTTGGGGAGTTCGCGGAGATGTTGGGTGATAGGGAATTGGCTAAGCAGCGCTACTTGGAGGCTAGGTCGTTGGCTAAGGCGATTGGGGTGGAGGAGGGGGTTAGGAAGGCGGAGGAGGGGCTGAAGAGGGTTGGGGGTGAGGAGGTTTGAGTACTGTTGTAAGTTTATATAATAGTGGAGTGAATGGTAGGGACGATAGTCAAGTTAAGTTGGTTTGAATTGTTTACTTGAGGATATGTACGATATTTATGTAGCTGATGTGACAGATAGGCATAACTTTGTGTGGGAAAATTATTCAACATTTGGGGACGACGAAAAAAAGGTGAGAAAGGGGTGAATGGGCGAAGGGCACGGCATGAAGCATGGTGCGATACTAGCTTAGGGAAAATTCGATTGTTTTAGATAATCCGCGACCCAGCTACAAGAAAGAGAGAGAAAGAGAGAAAAGAAGCACAGCCAACAAGAACACCAGCGCACAAGTTCCGACCCAGGAAATGAAGAATATGAGATAGAGAGAAGGGCAGTTGGGGATAGTTGGATATAGGCAGTGGCGAATTAATCGAGGAAGATCTAGTCACGTTAGCTTGCTGGTTATACAGCGAAGGGGATGCACGGAGGGAGAACATACCGCCAGCAATACGACCGTCAGAATAATTGCCAAAATCAGCAGCAAGAAACAAGCCTTATTCCTCGCACCCTTCTGATATCTCGCTGCCTGCGTTAATTCCTGATCTCTGCATGTCGCGTAAAAATTAGCAACTCCCCCAACGAAAGATCCCCAGACAAGAAAGTACTCACGCAGCCTTAGTGCTAGTAGCCGTATTCCCTACATAAACCTCAATATCGTCAATCATCTCACCCTGTTGATTGACCATAGTACCCAGATCCCTAAATATCTCGTTGAGTTCCGTAATCCCTTGTTCTATCCCTCGAATCTCCTCTTCCCGCTCGACAATCAAGCTTTCTTGGAACTCCACCTCACTCTGCTGTGCTAGCGCGAGCTGCTGCTGGATCAGTGGGACCTGGACCTGCTGCTGGCCTCCGGACTTGGAAGGGGAGTATGCCAGATCGTCGGTCGGGACGCCTTCGTCATGGGTGAGCTGCTGCGCTTGGCGGGCGGCGGTGACATAGTCTCGGGTCTTCTCGGCAGATAGCCGCTGGATGGTCTGGAAATCTGCAAGCGTAGAGGACATCTCTCGCGAGAGTTTTTGCTGCACGAAGCGTTGGCTTGGCTATCATCACACACGGTGCTATTAGCATTGTCGTTCGGCTCCCCCCTTTTCCCGTCCAAGGACATGATGTACTTACAGAAACATCCGGCCAATCTTGAACCCTCTTCACCCCCTCCCCAACACTCTTGAATCCCGCCCTCGTCTCATTAAGCAACTTCTTGACCCTCTCCCTGAGGGCTTCGCTATCCCGCTTCGTACCCACAAGACTCAACTCTCGGTTCAAGTTTGAGATGTTACTCGTTAATGTAAAAAGCTGTGAGGATAGCTGTGTTGTTAGACGGTCGAACTCTGGACTGTCGGAGTAGCCTGTTGCGCGCGAGGTCGTTGGCTGCGCCTCGAGGGAGGGGAGGCGATCGAACGACATCGCTTATGGTGGGGTGGTGGTGGTGGTGGTGGAAGTTGTCTATCCTTTGCTTTGTTTAGGTTTATGTTTGCTATTATCCTTGGATGGAAGGACCGTGAGGTAGGCGACTTTGGTTACTCTGGAAGAGAAACGGGTGGGGCTGTGGGTTTTCTGCAGAAGAAGTTGTATGATATCGTAGATTTATGATGTCGATGAAGACGTAAGCAGCACCTTGTCCGTCAGGCGCGGCACCTCGAATCTCCCACAGGATGATGACACACGCCATTTGGACCTGTAATTAGCCTGGCGGTCACGTGGCCCGGCTTGGCAAGTTGGGCTGGTTAGGTAGGTGGGGTTAGGTGTTGAAAAGAAGAGTGCTTCGAAAGTCTCGTTTAATTGACGGTTGTAGATACCGTATTTCAAAGCTATCTACTTCAGCAGGCAAAGGCTGCTGTTCATCATACCGGTAGGCTACCGGTAGGGTGTCACAACCCCCATGAACCGCAGAACCATACCCCAGATGGACCTTCGAGTCCCTCTCGAACCAATCCACCAATCGATCAACGATCAACATCTATTAGCACTCGGTCAGTCGGTCTCCCGGCCAGGGTTCTCCGAATCCCGATTCACCGTTTAGCTCATAATTCCAATGAGGGTTAGATACGATATCATGGATCCCAGGATGGCCCCCGAAAATCTGAATCGCAATCCGAAACGAAGCAACCAGCCATCATTTTCGTAGGTTACACCCACCTTTCTCCTATGGCTCGAAATCGGTTCAGAAAAATGTACCCACGCCAGATATTTCGGAATAAAACCAATACACGAAAACATCGATATTCTGCGAATTACGATATGCAAGAGCTGCAGACATGCGAATCTATGGAGATGGTGGAAATTTTGAGCGTTTCGAGTATTTTTTTTGCATGTTGGGTAGGCGCTGCGGGGTTGGCTATGTTTGTCGCGTGCAGTACGGTACCGGTACTATACCGGTACGGTACTAGCACAAGTATATCATGACGATTGGGCGTTTCTCAACGGCGTCCGGAAGAAGCAGTCCGGAGAGCTGACCTGACCGAACGGAAGGATTAAACACCGAAACGATTGTGGATCCACCCTACGGTATCATAATACTCCATATGATAGTTGGAGGGTTTTGTGAGAATTCATAGCACTTGATAGATATTGGTGAGAATTGTGCTATGAATTCTATTGCAGTGGGCGGTATAATAAAAGCTCTCGGTGTTGCCATTCGAGAGGCCTCAGCGGTTAACCGTGTTTGGTATAGGCAAAAGACCCCTTCCCTCTTGGCCGACGATGCATTTGGAGGGCTTGATCGAAATGTGTGGGGAACAGTTGTGTGGGGATAGGCAGGAGGAGGGCTGACATGGGGGGGGAGCTTTGGCCAGTTTAGTCCTTGGGCGAGGAACCAACGGGCCTGTGAAAACTTAGAAGTGGGAGGTCTTGTGCCAGGCTAGGTATCTGTGTGACATTTTTGCTACTATGCTACTCGTAGGAAGAAGAGAAGGGGGGGAAGGTTGGATGCGCCAAGATCTACTGCAGCTGGATTGCAAGAGCTTCAATGCATCGCCTATAGCTACTCGTGGGGAGAGAGAGGAGAACCGGCACTATACAAATCTAAAGTGCATTGATATTGTACTCGTACCATATGTAAGCAATACTAAGTCATGCCTACTACAGGTGTAACATTATTTACTGCCCATCTGTGGTATATCATACATACTCCTAACTCTCCGATCCTTTCCCCATATTTTGTTTCCGAGCTACAAGTAGCGGACTAGGGGTAGCGGTCGGTTTCCAAAGGTAGTATTGGTTGGGTTGGGAGGAATTGATTGACATACTGTACTATGCTGTGTGTGGTCCCACCATCATCATCATCATCATCAGGTGGTGGCGTGCTAACCTCCCTAGTATAAATACACAATTCTAGCCCACCCTTTGTTCTCTTCCCTTCCCCTATCACTCCAGTCTCCTGAGTTCCCAAGTTGTCAAACCCGAGTCTGTTACATCCGACCATTATCGTGAAGCTGTAACTTTTGTTTCCTCCCTCCCTCCCTCCCTCCCTCGTACCTGATACCAAGTACTGTTTCGAGTGGTGGTAAGCTCTTCCAATTTTTCATTCCAAAGCCCTTCTTCCCACCCCTCCCCTCTCCTTCTTTGTCAGCCCGAGCGTTATGGGCCCCCCTCCTTTTGTCTCTGCCGTTCGTATGATACGTCACCCCGATAGGGTTACTCGTCGTCATTACCGCCCCGCGTCGTCGCTTGACATGGGGTTCGTGGTGCAGGCCATGTGGGGAAAGCTTGCGCATCTGCACAGCTTGCCCTGCTCTGCCCACCCACCATACCCGCGCCTTCCTACCATATCCTTATTCCTATCATAACAAGAAACTTTGGCCCTCCCAAGTTAACGCAAATCTCTGAATAAATAGTTGTACCAATTCCCCTCTTCTTCCTCCCTCACCGCCAATAAACTTCCTCCGCTACTCTACTCACCTACAAACTCTTCCTAAACTCAAAAACACCCCCCTTCGTTTGCAATCATGACCCGCACTCAGAAAGCCAACGATATCCCTCACAACCATCCCGAGGCTGAAGCAGCCTTCAATGAGCATCAAATCCCCAAGTACTTTGGCAAGAGTGGCCATGTCGACACCGCTCCCAACAAGACCAAGAAGAACGGTGGTGGAAAGGGCAACTGGTTAGTTGCTATTATTATTATGGCTCTTTCTTTACATCCAATATCCTTCCTACTAACAACATCTTAGGGGCCTCGCCGGCGATGAATTCCAGGACCTTCCCAAAGAATACACCGTCTTTAAGGCTCGTCGTCGCTCCAATTCCATGGGCCATATCGAGAACATGTACGTCAAGTCCAAGTTTGAAACCCTCGAGGACGAACCCGTTTTCGACGAAAAGATTCACGGAGCTGCGGAGCCCGGAGTCGCTGAGGACGGGGCTGAGCTAGCCTCTACCGTTTCCAATTCTACCAATGCATCTGTTGAAGGCGAAAAGGCTTAGATTCTATCTCTGGCGTTCCTCTGATTTTTCTCTTTCTCTTGAAATATTAATCTGGAGGGGTTACTTTCACTGTTTCATAGGTTCAATTCTTCTCTTCTCTACTCAGGGTATTTCAAATTCTTCTTTGCTTTCATGTCTTATGTATAACGAAATGGGAAAGTGATCGGGGACCGGCGTGTGATATCTTTTTTCTGTTTGTGTGGCTTTTTTTTCTTTTCCCTACCCGTTTACCGTCGGCTTCGTGGGCCAATTTCAAACATCTCATCTCAGGGGAAGGAACGAAGGAGAAAAAAAATAAAAGCTTAAAATTCTGGCAAAAGCTGGTTGGATAACCAATCAATTCAGTTTTTATCATCACACTGACAAGTTACAACTGTCCTCGTGACAGAAGGTTATTATATATACTCGAGTACTGGTGCTCTACCGCCACCGAATGGTGATTTTTCCTACATGCACTCTTTGCATGGCACTGTAGGATTTAACCTTTCGTTGACTGACTACGCTCCAACTCTGTGCTGCAAGTACTGTGCAGTACTCGAGGGTGAAGCACACCGCGGCAATCACGCGAGCACCCAGATCTCGATACGGGGCAGTCCGAGCAGACGGTGCAGTGCAGTGCTCACACTTCACCCGTGGTCTACCGGTACTACTACTCAGTAGACAGGAGGACCTTGACTAACAGATTCGTACTCGTTCCCCACTCAATTGACTTGGACTTGGAATACCGCGCATTCCCAGGTCGGTCGATCGGATTCCAGATCGTGCCTGCCCAGTTTGGCCGTGGGATCGTTTTCGCCACCCAGGTTGCAAGGCCCAATTACTGTAGAGTGCTGTGCAGTTGCCGTGCTCTATTATATTATACCATGTTCACTTCACTAGCATCATAAGTTAAGCAAAAGTTAGTTAGCTAGCTATAATACGGTACTTGGATGAACGGATCCAAGTCCGACCGATCATGTGCATTTGAAAGTCGTCACCAGTCGAGAGTACGGGAGGCCTTACATGAGGGATTAGTAATGATGTGGCTTGTTGAGTGGAGTGGAGTGGAGTACGAGTAGAGTGGGGGAGGTATGATAATATTATTATAATATTATTATGTGGTGTTGGAGGATTGTGTGGATTTGGGAATTATGGAGGTATGCTTATTGTGCTATATCATGACTATTATACTGACAGTGAACCGCCCGTTAAATACCATAAAAACTCACTTTTAATGAACTAGCCTAGACTAGAACTTTTTTCGAAATCTCTGGTATTATATCATATTATCATACTAAGAAAACTAAGCTTTTGAGAATTTTGGAAAAAAGACGGGATGTTTTGGTCTATTAATTCAGAAATTTGGCCGATTCGTAAAACTATCCTATCCCATCCTATCGTAGTCCGGGCCAGTTCATTAAAAAGTGAGTTTTTTACGGGTAGTATAAACTACGTAAGGCTTCAAAGCTTGGACTATATTATTATATCGATGAAGGGAAATTTTAGCACTAGTCTATACTTTACGATACTAGAACTAATTAGTTGGTCCCGGAAATCGTGTCAAGTTGTTATAGAATTACAGTGATCATCTCAATCCTGACTCTGGACTTCTCCCTTCCCTCAAACTTTACCATTCACATATCCTACCTGTACTCGGATATGGAAGTAAAAATCGAGCATAACAAAGATAAAGCTAGAATCTCGGGAATCTCACAGATTAGGAATTAGAAGAAACAGGGGGGCACTAGGAGGTTAAAACTCGGAGTAGTTGCATTGAGTTGATACCTTAATACTATCATGGAAAAATTGTGAAGGCCTTAGTACCTCAACTGGGGAATGTTGATGCTCCATACATATATCATTAATGATGTAAAGGTTATGTCTCCTAAATTTTAGTCCGGGTTCTTCTTACCTTGAGTGTGCCGATCTTTTATGTTATTTTGGCCAGCTCAATACCTCTCCGTAATGACAGGGTCCTTAGCATACTCGATTTTTACTTCCATCTCCGAGTACTTCATTCATTCAAGCTTCGGCTTCACAACAACTGACTGACTGGCCCGCAGCAAATCTAAATAGACCAATTACAGCGTTTTTTTTTTTTTTTTTGATTCTTTATTTAGTAAGGTAACCCAATATAATAAGTTAACTTCAACTTGTTTATCGATAATTTTAATACTATGGATTTTTTTAAAACTTGGCTTTTTTTTTTTTTGGAAATCATTTTATTTCTATCACATTTTTTGTCCGCCAGCTGTGATAAATACTATACTGTACTGTACCTTTTCGTGGCATTTTTCGTATAGTTAGTTCTGTTCTGGTCTGGTCTGGTCTGGTATGACCTCGGCATGTCTAACTTATTGCTGTACTGACTTCTGCTGGCTTTTTTATATTTAAAGTATGATAATAAAGGAAGAGTTCGCCTTCAGGGAAGAAAGAAAGAAAGGGGTTTTTATCTCCTTCGGTGTTGTATTATAGTTCTATTCTCTTATAGGATGTGTGCTTCTGAACGAGGAAATTGGGTCTTTGATATACAGTATTGGGTTGTATCATAGTCAACATTGCTGATATATAATAGATCATAATATTATGAGAGACCTAGATAGATACAAGATTAGTCTCTACTAGTAGGGTGCAGTCAGAACCCGGGGGGTATGATAGTCCAACCACTTATGCACCCAGTAGCGATCCTAGGTATGATACAAGTATTAGGAATATGGTATAATACTAACTTAGCAGCCAAGAGCGGAACTCAATCGTCCAGTGCAGTGCAGTGGAAAGGATCAGAGCAGAAACACTACAACTAATAAACAGATTCTTATCACGCCTGTGCAGGTATATCCTACTCAATTTTAATAAAGCTACTACTGTACACTTCCTCAATTCGGTTATGCTAATAAAGCACAGGATATGTTCCTTGTGAGTAAAAGTAATTATGACCTTGTCCCGGATCCCGGATTGGGCATGCTGGATTAAATTAAATTGATTGATTGATTGATTGATTGATGGAAGGGTGTTTACAAAGTTCTAGTTAGTAATACTAGGCATTGGTGTCACAATAAACTAGATTAGTTTCGGGTTTTCTGCAGGAGAGGCTAGGATTGTGAGGTTGTATTCAGAGCATTCTAATTTGTTTTCCGTTTTTGTTGTGGACCTTTTGTCTTCTGGCTGATTTCTTGACAAGATACACAGGTACCGTAGTAGTGCGATCGCTTCTAGATGTGCTGCCAGACACATGGGCTTTTGAGTTTCGGTTAGCTTGCTATTGACTACAACGCTTAGGGGCTAGTACAAGTACTAGATCGGTAAATATATTTTATTGAATTTGAATTTACATACATCCCCCTCTCTCTCTCTCTCTACCGTATTTCGGATTTTCGTTTCGGGGAATATTGTACTGGGATAGGGTACTCTGCCATGGCCAATGGATTTGGGTCTATCGCAGCCAATTGAGACTTCCAGTGTGGTACGGTACCTACGTTAGTGCACAAGGCAGTTACTAGGCTAGTGCTACGTGCAGACATACCCATGCCATAGAAATAATAATAATAATAATCACAAGTTAACTTGTCCATATATTTGTACAAGTACTACAACTTTCCAAATTCCCAGCCCCCTGGCTCTTCAATGCGCTCATCAATTCAAGAATTATCCAGCACCATTCAATCAATCAAAGCATAGCAAGCAAGCACGATACGACACAACCCAACTAAAAATGAACCAAACGAACCAAGCAAGCATTAACCCAGCAATTAAGTAAACACCCTCAACACAAAGTTAACAATAACAGCTGCGAACAACGTGAGTGCCTATAGCCCCCCACATTAGCATCTCAAAAGCGAACAATCCCCCATATATCGCCAGGAACCTACCAAAACAGTCGGACCAAACCGATCATCGAAGCTCCCTTGCCCTCTCTTCCGAATCGCCGCGGCGCGCCAGTGGAACGTGACGAGGGCGTACAACATCGTGCCCATTGCTACGAACGTGAATAGGCCGGCGGATATGCGGCCCACCTTGTCGCCAAAGTTGAGCAGGCCTACGGCCAGGCCGCCGAGGATTACGGTAAAATTGAGCCAGGAGAGGAACGTTCGTTCGTTGGCGAAGAAGACCTTTTTTGGGGGGAAGTGTTAGTTGGTTTGGGGAGGCGGGTTGAAGAAGGGGGAGGGAGGAACCTTTGGTTCAACGCGAGTTGGGAGAGCGATACGCTTGCCCGGGGCAGATTGGAGGAGGGGTTGGGAGGACATTGTCGTAGTTCTCGTAGAATTGTAGGTTGGTATGTAGGTAGGTAAGGGAAGAGGTGTTGAGGATTCAAGGAGGTACTTTTATGATGGGAAAAAATTTCCTCGATAGAGTATGGTATGAATAGGCGGAAGGAGAGAAGAGGCAGCGGGTCATACAGGGAGTGGAAAAAAAGACGGGGGGGCGGAAGCGGGATACGCCTCGCTGCATGCTGCTGATTGGGTGGTTTCCTGGCATTATCATCGCGTTACTAACATATTTGCTAAACCCCGCCCTTGCGACGGCCATAGGGTTTGGGGTTTCTAGCACCCCTGTTATCTTGTTATGTTGGTGTGGTAGTTGGTGGTGGTTGAGAACCTTTGATGGCAGGAAATAGCCTGGGCACAGCAGAGCCGCCCCGATTCATTCGATACCCTTATCTCCCCCACCACTCCGCACTCAACGTCCCATCCCACCCCACACCTCACCATTTACCGTTGTTGAGGATCGTACCTGGCCTGACCTAACCTAACCT
>Ga0307507_10005982_pt1 | contig 19262 bp, 14 predicted proteins | sample 7_EM_MG_FD_207223 | JGI IMG/M metagenome (GOLD analysis project Ga0307507, IMG submission 207223) | Populus trichocarpa ectomycorrhiza microbial communities from riparian zone in the Pacific Northwest, United States - 7_EM | ecosystem: Host-associated > Plants > Roots > Unclassified | place... | reverse complement strand
AACTTAAACATCCTACCTGAAATATGTTGCATCATTGGTTTTATTTTAAATTGCTAAGAATTTATTGTATTATAATATTGATGATCTGTATATAATATTCATAACTTTAGTGTTAGTGAATAATAAGGTTCAGAATAATTTTCAATTCTAGTGTGAATATTTTTAAATCTACCATTAGTGTATATTAAAAGTATCTTTAACTTTAACATTAGTAAATATGAATGTTTCAGACTCTGGCATTATCATGAACATGTAAATTTAAATTTGAGTTGAAATTTATTTATTTATATATATATTAATTTTTTTAAAAAAAAACTATTTTATTTGTTTTTATTTTTCAAGACGGTGCCGTCTTATAAGTACATTGACCTTAAGCATGGGTAAATTTTTTTTTTTTATTTACAAAGATAGGATTGAGGGTTATATTATTTTAAAAATTTGGATATGTCAGGACGATGAGTTTTTTAATTTTAGTCAAGTTATAATGAGCTTAATAAACTGGTTAATAAGGTATAACAAATATTTTTGAGGGTTTTTTTTTTTTAATTTTTTTTGTGATAACACTAATTTTTTAAAAAAAAAATATGCAAAAAGCATTTTTTTTTTAATTTTATGGAAACAAAATGATTCAAAGAGCTCATGTTCCCTCCCAATACAAAGATAGATCATATAATCCCTGGTAGTTTAGAATGGAGTTTTAAGTACTTTCGTCTAACCAAAGTGACATCAAATGCAGAGGAGCTCGGGGTTGGGGCGTCAGGTTGTTGACGCGTCGGTTAGAGAGAAGCTTCTGGTGTTTGCTGAAGTGTTGGTCACGGTGGGAACTCCTAGTGTTGTGGCAACAAATGATATTGTGGTAGAGAAGGTTCAAAGACTGGCCAAGAATGAGCTGCTTCTTCTTTTTTATTTTTTACAAGGATTTTATTTTGGTTTTCCTCGTGATTTTGTTTTTCTCCCTGCTATGACAGTGGCCTTCCTTTTGCTTTTATAGGGTCAATCTGAAATCTTTCCCACAAAATCCGTCGCTTATCTCCTAGGATGGTGATCTTGTGGATGAAGATAACTACAGCTCAAGTTTGTTCCACTTTTGATGAGAAGAAAACACCAACAGTCCTGTAGTCTACGATTTGGATCGGATTTAATTTGATTTGGTGGGAAGATGGGGTCTAACCGAAGCCATTTTGGTGGCTTCTTGGGCAGTTTTCCGTAGCTCCAGAGGAAGAAGAAAATGAACAGTTACTGAATAACGTATCATTCGGGTTCTTAGGTTAAATTAGCTATTTTTCAATTTGCCTCCCTTGAAATTTCGAAACCTTACAATCAAGCCCAAGATTGTCTTTATCCTTTAGAAGTTTTTAATTTCACCCTTGGAGTTATGCAATTGGACCCTTGGATCTCTGCGCTACTGACAATCAGTTCCCAACACTTCTGCCATTCCAATGTCTTTCTTCCATTTTGCCTTGAGATTTCACTCCCACAAAAATAGATTCAATATTTATCTATCAAAACCATAATTCAAATCAACAATCAAACAAGTTTTGAAAAGAAAATGTGAATTTGATCGGTTGGTTAATTAAATACGTGAGTTGTAATTTTGCCAAAGAAGTACAAGTGTAGAAAGTTTCTTCATCATTTACGTCATCAGTTCTTTTACTTCTTCTGATGAGAAGTCGCAGTCGCCTGCTGTCATCGCCGCCTCCATGGTGGTGGTTGTAGCGGTGGGTGATGGTGAGCAGGTTTTATTGCAAGAGGAACAAAAAGTGGCGCAGTGTTTTCTTAAAATTAAAACGAGAGAAATCAGAACCGCTTGGTCTGTGATTTTTTACTTAATGATTATTATTCCGCAGGCCCATTAGTTTCGTCAAAGAAACCCAAAAAAAAAAAGATGAAAGCCCCATGAATCAATTAAAATTTAGTTCTTTTTGGAATGATCTTCGTGATACATCCTTATATTAATTTAATTATTTTAAAAAATAAATTTCTTGAATGTGATTAAGTCCGAATTTTTTTGTGGATATAAAAAAAAATAGTTTGTTTTTATTTCAAGCTTGGATATCTTTATTTCATAATTAAATTATCTTTCTCGTTATATCGCAGATAAATTAATTTCTCTGAACATGATATATTTTAATCACCAAAAGATAACCATAATCTTGCAAAGAGTCTTTGACAAAGAGTATCCATTAAGAGGAATATTCTTGATGTTCCAACCTTCTATGCATGTACGTATGTCAACATAAAGTGTAACGTAAATTGCTGGGAATTGAGTATAAATATTGTGCTATTGGTATGATCCTGATTCTGTGACAGGAATTGCTAGATTGTTTCAGCTTGCATGTTATAACTTCAGTGCCTCCTTCTACTTAAGTCAGGGTCATTTCTCACTTACAAATTAAAATCTAAACGTTTTGATTGTATTAAGGTTCATTTGTTCTGAAGTTATCCTTCAAATCTCTTGAATTTTGTTTTTCAGAGGAGAAAATATGTATCTTAAACTTTGATTCACCCCCTTCAGATTGATGGAAATTGTCGAAAAATTAGTTGCTTAAATGTTGATGAAATAACTTTAAATATGAATGAGTACTTTAAATATTAACTTTGATCTATATCGTAAACTTTGATTCACCCCTTCCACATGCCCTGATGGACAGGAATAATTATGATCATTAATTAGGACCTTGAGTGTATGCCTGCAGAATTCAAGAAACAATCCTAATATTGCATGATACTTCGTAAACATACAGTAACCTTGTGAGCATCTTATTGATTACATTTAACTAGACATAGTTTTTCTTTTCCCTGCCTTTTTCAGTGGATTACAGGCTTCTTATTTAATATTCTCCATACAAACTGGAGAGTATCCTACACCACCATTATTCTACAGAGAAAACTTTTTGGCACTCTTCAGCGGAGATTGATGTTATATTTGGGCTGTTTATTTGGAAGAAAGAGCCCCCAGTGTTTCTCAAGTTCAGGGTTTTTGTAATTCTCATCAAACATGGAAAAAATATACGTTTCTATGGGCTTTCCAGGCTTCTTTGGGCTTCCTCTCTTCACATGTTGAACTAAGTTGTTGTTATAAATTCTTGCATTATCAACCGATGTTCCTGTCCCTCCAGCCGTTGGCCAACCACTCTCTGATACCACGATATCCAAAGAACCCCCTCCAGATTTCTCCAAAGCAGCGTAAACAGTGTCAAGAATGGCATCGAAGAGGTTTTGGTAATTCAGTGGTGGGTCAGAGACTAGTGATGATGGAGCTGTGAAAAGAGCATAATCAAGACGAATGTCTTCTGAGTTACCGGTGTAACTTAAGTATGGATACAAGTTAACCAGTAATGGAGCTTGGTTGTTCAGTAAAAAGCGAATGATCGGATCGAGAAATGGTCTGTGGTCTCCCCTGAAAGAGCCTTTTGAGGGAGGGGAGGAATCATCTTCTATGACCCCATTATCAATAGCGGTTGAAACTTTGATATTTCCTAGTCCAGCTGAATAGAGTGCGTTGCGAATGTTTTTCATGGCAGGGACTAGAAACTGTGCATATGAATCGAATGGCCTAACCTCATTTCCAACCGCAATGTATCGAAACCTGACGTTGCCAAAACTTCTTACATTTCTTTGCACCCATGCATTTGCGTTGGTCTGACTAGAAGCAATCCTTTCAAGATCCGAGTTTGGAAGACCTAGCATGAGCTCAATGTTGGTGCCTCCAAGGGCTCGTAGAGCATCTTGGTTTGGATCATAGAGTCGCATTCTGCGAATGCCCCTCTGGTTGTAGAGATCTATGACTTCTTGTGCTGGTGGTAAGTTACCATTCATTCCATAGCAAACACCTATCTGGGCACCTGTATAAAAAATATTGTGATTATTTAGTTAACCATAGATGTTAAGTTGAGAGCTTTAGTAAAACTGTCAGATAGCATAAAATTAACATGATTATGAGTATACCTGTTGTATCTAGGCTAGCTAGTAGGAGCCCAAAGAGTAGCATTATGGAAATCATGGAAGGGCTTTTGCCAGCTATATTTGATCTAGCCATGCTTAAGGAATAAACGATGAAAGAGAGATTGCAACTATGTTTGCCAAACTCCCTTTCTTACCTTCCTTTTTATAGAGAAAAGAGAGCCCCACATATTAGTTTAGTTGATATATTCTTTAATATAAAATAATATATACTCCTAGGTCGACTTGCATCTTGCTAAGAATTCTCCAATTAATCCATAATGCCAAATTCATTGAACTGTAAACTACTGTGGATGGATATTTTCTACAAATTGCAAATGCTAACTTGAACCATTAATGCACATCTAAACAGCTTTTCGACTATTAATTATCCTTTTGTGGCCGTCAGTTTCCTCTAAAACCCACATATTAGTCGCATCCTGTACGGCCTTAATGCTTCACAACCACTACAAGTTGTTTCACATATCTGCACCATTTAAGAGCATTTCTTAGGGTAATTACTAAACGTTCAAGTTAAAATCCATGTGTACACTTGACAATTTTCTTCCCTGCAAAACATAGCAATTTTTGCACTATAATAGAGGTTGTTTTTTAAAGTATTTTTTTCTTGAAAATATATTAAATTAATATTATTTTTTTATTTTTTTAAATTAGCATATCAAAGTGATCCAAACACACTAAAAAATTTAACATAAAGTAAAAAATAAATTCAAATTAATTGAAAAGTGTGGCTAGGCCGCACAAACCAACGGTGTTAGTATAATTGTTTGATGTAAGACAACACAACACTATAGATGTAGATGGTATTAGGTTTGGAAATATTCTCTTAGCTTATACTGAAGGGATTACAATGGAAAAAGAAGGTATAAATAAAAGCTAAAATGTACAATGATATGCCATTTATACAAATAAAATGACCAATAGAATTAACCTGTCGGTGAAATTTATTTGTAATGTCATCAATAATATTTAATTTATGACCTGGTGAGTGACCCCTCTATCCCCCTCCCCTCATTTTTTCTTCTTCATCTCAGCTCTACAACAATCAGCATTATAACCCCCGCCCAAATCCTAATTATAGCATAAATCAACCTCCCACCACAAATTCGGCCAACCCAACACTCAGTCTGTCAACACCCTTGTTCTAATTTAAATTTTATTGAGAATTCCCCACATTAAGTAAGCAAAGCTACCCATTTTTGTTTGAACTCAATTTTTGAAATGTTAATTTTTATTGTATATTTTTATACTATATATATTTTGTTTGGGTGTTTACTTGTTTTATAGTTTTTTTCTCATAGAAATTTATTGTATGAATGTATAATTTGTGTATGTTAGGATTTGTTTGAGATTTTGAAAAAATATATTTATTTGTAAATTGATGAAATTTCTTTTGAATTTGTGACTTTTGTGTTTTCTAATGAAATAAATAATGATTTATTTAACTGGTTCATTTTATATTTTATCAATTGTATTGTTGAGTTGAGAATTTTGATAAATGTATAGAAATTTGAATTTATATAGATAAATGATAATGAATTAATAGTATTATTAAAATAGATTGAAGAAGTTGAGTTAAATAAATGTTAGCTAATTTATATAGTTTACATAATTAATTAATACATGTTGTCATCAATATTCTATATAGGTTTGATATAAGTAATGGATAATTGTTCATGGATGTATCAAGATTCACCCGAAAGGTTGAGTGGGATGGATTATTGTAATGGGGTTAAGGGTTTTATTAATTACGCACTGTCTAGTCTGAGAAATATTAGTGGAGGCGGTATTAGATGTTCATTTAAAATATGTAAAAAATAAAAAGTTTCTTGATCCAGATATTATAATAATGTATCTTTTACATAAAGGGTTCATGGAGAAATATATATGTTTGTTTGCACACGGAGAATCATATGCTCTTTACGAGACAATGGTAGAAATGATGGTTGGGTCAATTTCAAGTTCTAGCAGTGTGCATGGAGTTGTAGATGACAATAGTAATCCTTATAGGAATATGATTATGGATGTGATGAGAATGAATTAGGGTTATGCAAGTGAATGTCCAATCGTAAATAAAAAAACTAATATAGACACGACCAGGTTTGATCTTTTGAATGATTCTGGCGAACTATTATGGGATAGGTGCACAAATCACAATAAATTATTGGTCGTTGCACATGTTTTCACCATCAAGTCAGATCATGGGTTAAATGAGACGGTTTATGACCGAATTGTCGAATGGGCAAACATTTTACCTAAAAAGAATAGGCTAAAAGAGAAATTTTATGTTACAAAATCCATGATGAAACCCCCCGGCCTAGGATACCATAAAATTTTCATGTTTCTAAACTTCAAAATGTTGTACTACCTTGAAAATACAGAGTTGACCGAGTGCAGAACATGTGGGCATGCTTGTTATAAACTCAAAACCGGCAAGAGGACTCTTATTACATATAGAAAACTTAGATATTTCACAATCACACCTAAACTATAAAGGTTATTCATGTCTCCAAAAAAAACTGAGCACATGACATGGCATCATTCAAATGCTGCGGTGGATGGAGTGTCGGTGTACCCATCCGATGGTGAAGCCTGGAAATATTTTAATAAGGTGTATCCTCAGTTTTCAGTAAAATCAAGGAACGTGCATTTTAAATTATGTACAGACGGATTCAATCCATTCAGGTCATTTTCTACTCTTTATTCTTGTTAGCCGATGATACTCACGGTTTACAACTTGTCACCGGGATGTGTATGAGGTCAGAGTTCATGTTCTTATCTACGATCATACCCGATCCTAATAAACTGGGTCGGAATATAGATGTTTATCTTTAATCTTTGATTGATGAGTTGAAGTAGCTATGGTTATCCAAGACTTTAACTTATGGTGTATCGATGAAACGTAATTTTCAAATAAAGGCAGTTTTAATGTGGACTATCAATGATTTTCCTGTATATGTAATGGTTTTTTATTGGAGCATGCATGGAAAAATTGCATGTTCATACTATATGAAAAATAACAAAGCCTTCACGATGACAAATGGTGATAAAAAGTCTTTTTTTATTTTCATAGGTGGTTCTTACCAACAGATCACAAGTACAGGAAGAACTTTTTTGTTAGTGGATTTGAAAGGGGTTTTGCACCGCTGCTACTATCGGGTGAAGAATTATATGATGTGGTGTCGCAGGATGATGACATTGTGTTTGGTTTTCAATCTGATAAGCAGAAGTTTCATGGTTTTGGTTTAACCTATAATTGGGTAAAGTGAAGTTTTTTTAAGAGCTTTCTTATTAGAAGATCAATGTCCTCCACTATAATCTTGATGTCATGCACAATGAAAAAAACATATTTGAAAATATTTTTAACACGGTTATAGACATGAAATGAGAAGACAAAGAACAATATGAAGGCTAGAATTAATATAACTTTGTTTCGTCACTGTAAAAATATAGAGTTGATTTATGATGGGTCACAAGTTGCAAAGCCTAAAACCAGTTTCGCTTTAGACAAAATGAACAATTACTTGTTTACCAATGGCTTAAGAGTGTGCATTTTCCTGATGGATATGCTTCGAACATATCTAGATTGGTGAATTTGGAGGGTTGCAAATTATATGGGATAAAGAGTCATAACTGCCACGTGTTTATGCAAACACTCATTCCACTAGCTGACTAGGATTTATTGCCAAATGGGATATGGGATGCACTCATAGAGATCAGTCATTTATTTAGAGATATATGCTTCAACAAGTTGCATACACAATACATGAAGAGACTTGAAATGAATATCATCCAGACAATATATAAACTTGAGATGATATTACTTTTATCATTATATGAATCAATTGAACATCTATCTATACATTTACCATTTAATGCAAGAGTTGGAGACCTAGTTCAATATAGATGGATGTATCCATTCGAGAGGTTAGGTATTACACATGCATTGTAATTAAAATTCTATTGTCTTTTTAAAAAAAAATCAAAACATTCATTTAATTTCATGTATGTATGTGTTTAACCTTAAAAGAAAAGTAAAAAACAAGACGCATATTGAGGCTTCGATATGCGAGGCATATATTGTTGAAGAGATCTCAATATTTATCTTGAACTATTTCAAGCCTCACTTGAGAACAAGAATAAACTGTGTTCTAAGGCATGACAACGGTGGGGAAGTGTCTTCGAGTGGGAACTTGTTAATGTTCTCTCATTTTGGACTACTTATACCAAAAAATATTGTGAGATAAAGATACTTGACAGAAATTAAAATCAGACACGCATATAATTATATATTATTTGACTGTGATGAATTGAGATATTTTATTCAGTAAGTTTAATAATTAACATATCATTATTTTTGAATAATTTATCTCTCATAATATCATAAACTGATAAATTGTTAAATTCCTTATAGAAAACATCATCAATTTTTACTGTTTAAAAACTCATAGATGACTGAATCTCAAATCTTTCAATTATAAGATGAACAATTTTTCATGTGGTTTAGAACACATGGAAGGATTATTTAATTATTCTTATATCTCGAGATATTTAATTTCATTACACATTTCTCATTAACTGTTAATGGTTGTAATTCATGTATCAGGCTTATCAATTAGGTGAGAATGTTAGTGTTACTTTGAATTTACTAAGTTTAGGTCCTGAAAGAAAGGTGAAGTGCTACAACAGGTATTTCATCAATGAACATGTTTTTCATACTGAAGAGTATGGTCAAAGCAGAAAGACATATAACAGTGGAGTACGTGTTAAGGGATCGACTTCTAATGAGTTCGAAGTTAAGTACTTTGGAAAGTTAAAAGATGTCATTAAATTGCAATATCATAGCGAGTAAAATAAAGTTTTATTATTCAAATGTTATTGGTATGGTACCAATAACAGAGGAAACAGAGTAGATCTCCATCATGTTTTGGTCAAAATTAATACAAATGATAGATTCTGTAACATTGACGATATATTTGTTTTCACCAAGCAATGCTAGCAAGTTTATTACGCATACACCTTTTCCTTTAGAAATGATTGTTCAATAGTTGATTAGTTATCCACAGTGAAAACTAAACTCAAGGGTCGTGTCTGGGTTGTTCAGGATGGTTACAATGAAGTAATTATGGGAGATGATGTCTTTCAGCTAGATGAATTAGTTGATCCATATTGCGTCGCTGAGAATATTTTTGTTGATGTTGACGTTGAGGAGTTAAATGATATTTTGAGAACTAGCAAACATAAAGAAGTCAATGAAGATGATGATAGTGATAGTGATAAAATCAATATAGAAGATTGCAATGAAGATGACGATGACGAGGATGAAATTGAAGAAAAAAAGACAATTTTGATTAATGTGCACAGCACAAATGTGTAATTAAATAAGTAATGAAATTAATTTTAATATAATATTTCTCGATGAAATTAATTTTAATGTAATAACAATGACGTGAATTTATTATTACATGACAAGAAAAAAAATTATGATTTTATTATTATACACATAACTGGTGTTATTGTGTTATATGTGCTGCTGTGATTTTAAGTATTTACAGGATGGAGAGATAAGGAATGAAGATACAATTTGACCATAAAAAATGTTTTATACTGATGGAATTACTGACATAACATAAAATACCAACAGATACACTAACGAATTAAGTTCGTCAATATATTCCAAAGTTTTAGAATTGTTCACTTCTTAATGGCACTGTTTATTATGCTATTTATATACGGCATCATTGATGGATTATGTCCATCAGTATATATCGAAGAGCTTTGAAATTGTTCACTTCTTAATGGCATTATTCATTGTGTTCATTACATACGGCATCACTAACTGATTAAGTCTGTCAGTATTTTCCCGAGAGCTTTGGAATTGTTCACTTCTCAATGGCACTATTCACTATGTTTATTACATACGGCATCACCAATAGATTAAGTCTGTCAGTATTTTTCTAAGAGCTTTGAAACTATTCATTTCTCAATGGCATTGTTAATTATTGTTCATAACAAACAGAATCATTAAGAAACTAAAAAGTCATCGGTGATATTTAGGGGAGTTTCTAAAGATTTTAGATTAAATTGAGAATTTCAATTAAATGTTATAGATGAAAACACCGATGAGAATGTTAAAAATATTAATATTTAATTATCCATAAGTAAAAAAACCCCAAATTAAAATACCAGAATCCATAATTTCATAACAAATGAGCATTTCTTTTTCTTCTTCTCTCTTCCTTTTCTGCAAAAAAAAATGTCCCTCTCTTTCTTTATCTTCTTTCTCTCCTTCTATACGTCAGGATGTCCTTCTCTTCTCTTTTTCTTTTCTCTTCTCATTTTTACCTTTTTTTTGTTAATTAACACCTCTCTCTTTTCTTTTTTTGTTATTTGTTCTTTTTTTCTCTTATCAACTTCACTCACAACGAAATTAAGGTAAGATTTTTCTTTTCTCTTCTCTTTTTTGTGCTTTTTTCATTATATTTATTTTTTAAATTTTTACGTTCTTAATAATTGTTGGAATGTTGTTGTTGGAATTATTTTCATATGAGAATAATTTTGTTGTTTTTAGATGATGTATTAAAACAAAAGGCTCTTCTAAGAGCAAGAAAAAACGGTTTAGAACCTGATTGTCATTTTCTAGTTTATTCTTTCAATCATATATGAAACTTTCAAAGACAAAAATGGTTGAGAAAAATCAAATATGGCACAACTACAATTGAGCTATAAGCATCAATTTTAGAGGCCAAATCTCACTCATGGTTTATGAAACTATTCAAGATTTTTTGCATATGATTGTGCTTGTATTAACCACTGCCCTCTTCACTACTTATTAGGCATGTAATTGATTATACTCAAGTTTTGCTTACTTGTCCTTATAATCACAAAAATCATGCTCGCTGATAAAATTTTTGAGATTTCTAGTTTTCATTTGAAGAGTTCTCATGCTTTCAAGTTACTTGTCCATATTAGCAATGTGATTGACTATACTCAAGTTTTAGTTACTCATCCTCTTATTAAGAATATTGTAGACAAACAAAACTTCTTGGGAATCCTGGTTTTTTTAATTTGCTGACTTTTTCTTTATGATACATATAACACCTAGTTGAAGAAGAGATACGGGAACAATTCTTCGACCCATCCAGAACTTGATTCGAATTAGTGGTTAAAGGTAGGATCGTCTGGTGGATCAAATAGAAATCAAGTGTATAGTATCTCAGACTACAGCCAAGGACTTGTGGATGACTCGAAGTGTTTCAACCGTTGCATGCTCACAATCGGTTCCCGAGCACTCAAACTCTAGAGTTTGAGTTGATTTTAAACCATTCAGTTGAAGCTCGGACGACCCATCTTAATGCTAAGATAGAAAAATTTAGAGTTGAGATGGTCGAACTATGTTAATTGTACGTAAAGCTGAAATCATAAATAGGTGGTACATGTGCTTCCTTTTACGGCCCCATGGTCTTGGCGAAGACTCGCCTCCTCTTCCTCTTCCTTCAGCCCCTCTATTCTACATTAATTGTATTTCAACTTATAAATTTTTCAATTTGTAATAAATATTTTATTTTTATATTAATTTAATTTCTTTTAATTATTTTCTATTTCTATTTAATAGATTAAAAAAATCATTATTGATGGCTTACCGACGGATTAAGTCAGTCGATATATTCTAGAGTTGAAAAAGAATTACTACAAATGTTATTGTGCCACTGTTTAATCACCGACAGTTTTATTTTGTTGGTATTATTTAATAAAAAAATCATCAATGGAATTACATACGATCTTTTGTCGATAATATGTCATATTCAACGATGGAAATACCGACGGATTAAAGCGAGTAATTTTTTTTTGTTTGACACTCTTTTGCCATTTATAAATCCATCGGTAATTTCATTACTAATAACTCACTGACAAACCATAAATCACCGACGATAAGTTTTTCAATGAAGTATTTCTATTTTTGAGCCTGACAGTAAAGGTCATGTCGATGGGCTAAGTGTATAAATACCGACAAAATATTCCAACTTGAAATTAAGAAATTCTGCTAGTGACAAGAGAAACAAATTCTTGTATATTTTCTGCTGCTTGACTCATTTGAAGGTTTTTTCTTGCCGAGTTACCGGCGATAGAAGCATGTAAAAATTCTGTGATTCTAGCCTAATCTTTACCCAAAAAAAAAAAGTGTAGAATTCATATTATAGTTCCAAATAGGAGATTTAGTTTGTTCACATCAATTCATGTTTCATACCCCCCTGTATCGTAGCTATCATTTCCAAACCAATTTTCCATCCTTGTATAGCTACACCAGGAACAAGGTCACATACCAAGCTTCCACGAATTTTCACAGCCTTCCCATAGTGGGTTAATTAGTGCATATATGAAAACTTAACTTAGAACCTGTTTGGGAGTGTAATTGAGGTTCAAAGTGTTTTTAAATTGAAAATACATTATAATTATATTTTTTATTTTTATAATATTTTTTTAAAATCATTACATCAAAACAATATAAAAATATAAAAAAAATAATTTAAAATAAAAATAAATAATTTTTTATAAAATAGCGGTATGATAATAACACCAAACGTACCCTAATCAGAGTGCGCATACTGGAAACTTTTTTCACTTGGATCATTTTGTGTGGCCAAATGAGGTGATTCCTATCCAGATTAGGGGCCATACCATCTAATCTCTTTCAAATTTTCGGATGTCAACTTGACTCAGAGGACAAAAAATTGAAGGAAAATGTCATAAACCAACAAGAGTATGGTAGTGCTGGTTTGTTTTTATTTAGAAAAAGTTTTTTTTCTTTTATTATTTGCTTTTTTTAGTCCTCATACAATCCTCTTTTTGTAATTTTAGATTAGACGTTTCATTACGTCTTGACAACATCTACCTCTTACAGTACAAAAGAATTATCCCTTCTAAAATCCCTCAATGGTGTCATATTGCCTCTTCTATATATATATATATATATATAGAGAGAGAGAGAGAGAGAGAGAGAGAGAAAATCGCTCCCTTGCATGTAGGTGCGTTTCTTTAATATGATTAAAAAATAAAAAGCATTGCCCCACATCCATAAATTGCTAGTGATTTTTGTGTTGTAAGAACATGGCATGTGTGTAATACAGTAAGCAATTGCCTTCAAGGCATGACCATCCCTTGCATATGTTTGTATGAATTTCTCCATTTTTTAAATAAATATTATATGGTTTTACGTGTATTTATATTCTAAATGATAATATGATTTTATCAATTAAAGAATGTATATTCACTTCAAGTTGCGATGAGCAGATGATCGAGAACGATACTGCCTTGGCCGTTTCGATCCATGCCATATTGTTGCGTGGAAAAACGATCAAAACTGTTGGCTCAGAAAAATATCTTTTAAGTCGAGCAATCACTGAATTTAACCTATTGAACTCGGAAACATGGCCCATGGCGGCTAAGGTAATGTTTTTCATTTGGGTATCATGGGCCATGGCGGCTAAGGTCATGTTTTTTACTTAGATGACAAGCACAGATCATGATAGACTTGGGCTGTATTTTTTTAAGTTTTAAAAAATAAAAATAAATAAAATAATATTATTTTAAAGTATTTACAAGAAAAAAACATTTTAGCAGAAAATTACTTTAAAAAACAAATTCTATGCACACTAAATAAGAGAGATCAATTGAAGACTCGAAAAATCTGGTGTTAAATTAACACAAGAAATGATTAATTAAAAGAAAATTGTTATACATTGGCGTACAGAATTGGCCGGCAACATTAATGCTAGATGCAGATTTATAGTAAAGAGAGCAAGCCAAGACTGATGAATCGAGAAGCATGTCTGAGAAAATTACAATAATGTTTATAACTAGTAATAATACAGCTTTGCAATGGAAGAATGATTGATCTTAAATTAAATTGCAATCGAGTTCGTTGCAATTACTTGACTAATTCTCTTAATACAGCACATGAAAGCCAGAGAGGTACAATCATTGATGAACAAGACAGACTTTGAGGGAAAGCTAGGCTTGCGTAATCTTCCCAGAATAACTTGTCAACCTCGTATCGGAGAAATGGTTTTCCTATCGTTTACCATCTCATGTGCCCCAACTGGCAAAGATCATCTGTCAATGCACAGTTAATTTTAACACCTTCAGGTCTCACAAATAAAGCTCCAGTGCCACTGATTATTCAAATTCTTATGTGGCTAGTTTCCCAGTTTATGCAGCTAGCAGCCAATTTGGAGCCACTTCTGTTTCGATTTTACCTGATTCCTTTGAGCAAATCATTCGTCTCTCACAGTTCCATCTTCCTCTGAAATAATTTTTCCCTTAATTTTGCAACTATTTGATCATGAACCCCTTCATTTTCCATTAAGTATTGTTCAGCTACACGTTCATTGCCAAATACCTTTCTGCCAATGACATAGCTGCTTCCTTCTTTCTTGATGAGACTGTGCTCGCAAGCTAATTCTAAGACCTCAGATTCAGAGCAAAAGCCTCTCCCAAACTGTATCTCAAGTTCAGCTTTCGTCATAGCAGGAGCCAATTTATTTTTCACCACTTGTGCACACACCCCAAGACCGGTTATCTGAAAAACATAGCATTATTTAACAGAGCAAAACAGCAACAAGAACGTGAAAGACTTGATCAATCAGTTCAAGTAAACTAACATAAAAAATTTTATTGTTAACTAACACAAAAGCTTAAGAACGAGGAAAAATCTGATAGAAGGTAAATTGGAAAGGAAAAGAAGAATGAAATTTAAAGCAGGGAACACAGATCAATCAATCAAGGTAAACAAGATAAAGGACAAACATGACTGGAAGTATGGAAATTCATGCAGAATCCTAGACCATTATAAGCCAACAATATCTTATTTGTCCATCTACAAATTTATCACTTGTATACAAAGCTTAGAAACTCCACCAGATTTTCAAGCAAATATCAAATAAATAACCACAATTAGGTGCTTATGCAAAGAACATATCTCTGAGGAACATGACAATGGAATTTATTCAGGTCACATGTTAGCAATGGCGCTAAAGAATATACCCTGTCCTCAGTCTTGAGCAGTCTTGTTCTGATCATTCTCAAACGCACAGCTGAATAGAATTTCAAGGCATTTCCGCCACAAGTGACCTCTTCTGCACGCCCTGATTTTAAACTTTTTCTAACCTGGATAAAGACAACAATAACGATTGGTGAATATTATTTTCCCCATAAGTTACTGTTTACAGCAACCGTACAGAATATTTGAAATGTTTTGGCGGGAAGTCTAGAACTCAACCTGATTAAGAAAAATAATGAGAGTTTGTGATTGGCATAATGAATAATTGATCTTTCGTAGTGCTTGGGTCATTAATCGTGATTGTATATCTTCAAAGGTGCCTCCTACCGCAGTATCAATCTCACGTTGGGGGACAAGTGCAGCAACCTGTAAAAAAAGGCCTGGAACGGTATTAAGCACGATGACTGAGATAAAATAGAAAAGGACACCATAGAGATCCACAAGTGCAATTTATAAGGGATCAAAAAGCTATAACAAAACGTTACAATAACTATTGATAACAGGGTAAGGTCATGGACACAAAGATGTGTGTGTGGGAGTGTCTGCTTGAGAATTAATTACTTACACTATCCACCACGATAACATCTACAGAACCACTTTTAGTCAGAGTATCGACTACACTGAGCAAATTTTCAGCACAATCTGGATGTGAAATAAGAAGATTTTCTGTGTTTATGCCCATTGATTCAGGAAGTAAAGGGTCCATTGCATTCTCTACATCAAGATATGCACAATATCCTGACAAAAAGACATTGTATGGCTCAGATTTAAATAGGATATAATTATTTTAACCACATGGGCAGCAAAAGCATCTCGAAAGGCCAAATACAAGTAAAAGAACATAAAAAGATCAAAATAATAATAAGTAGATAACTGATCATTAGAAATAGAAAATCTTCAAATATATCTTACTGTTGCTAGCTTCTAGTGTATAAAGATGAATTTTTTAGCACTAAGAATTTTGCTAGCTTCTGGCGCATGATGGCTAATATACACAATAATGTTTTAGTACTAAGCAGTTTAGCCTTTTTTATTTGGCCATCCTCTGTCACAACCAAAGATAATGAAGAAAATTATTTGCTTCTTTCTTGTCTAATTTAAGATATAGGAGATGGTGGTAACTAAACGCACAGGATAAGATCACTTAAGTGTATACATCTATCCATCCATGTCTTATTCCCTTTCTACAATTTTAAACATCTCTCTATCCATCTATCCATGTCTTTGGGTGTGGGTGTGGGTGTGGGTGTGGGTGTGTGGGTGCATTTTACATGCAGAGATAAAATATATCTATCTATCTATCTATCTATTAATTTACCTGGTTTGGGTTTAGGTATGGGTGTATAATCATATATCACACAGAGAAACTCTAAAGTTATTTACTTGGCAAACGAGAAAAGTTTCAGGAACAACGGTGTAACGGTGAGAATTTTTCAGCAAAAGTTTTAGAAAAGGAAGAAAAAAGGAATGTACATTGACTGTAAAATTCAAGTGATTTGGCATACTGTAGCATCAACTAATCTTTCTGACAAAACTAACAAGTTCAGTGTCAAAAACAACAAAGTTGACAGAAAATGACAAAAACACTCTACAGAAACATGAAAACCTTCATAGATAAAGTTAAAAGCATATTATGAAAAACCTACAACATGAACTAGAAACCAATATAAACCTATACCCAAGTTATCAAGTGTGCATTTCCTTGCACAGTTACAAGAAAAAAGAAAGTGGAATCTAGTGATAAAAATGCTTTCCATCCTGTATAAAACCAAAATATAGAGTAGTTCTGCGGTTTCCTGAGCTGCTGGTAACAAAAGACAAGGAAAAAGGTTACTCTATGTGTTCCTAAAGAGCCTTCCTGAAAATGGAAAATGCGCACAGATCATGACAAAATACAGATGAAAGGCTAAGCCTAGTGGAACATAGGTGATGAATCTAGTGATCATTAACTAACCAGTAACAGGGAAGAAGTGGGTGAAATGGAGAGAAAAAAAATGACTTGATATCAGGACAGTTATTTTTCATAACAAGGATTAATAACTGAAATTGGCAAATGAAACCTCAAGTCATCATATCAGAGTGCCAAAACCTATGAATATTATTTAGCAAGGATTTTATTATGCAGTGCTCCAATAAAATTAATCTAAGGTTTTGTAATCCATGTAAGGGGTCTGATTTTCAAACTGCAACTAATCAATTAAAAATCTAACCTGATATCCTTGTTAGGGTTATGCATGCTAACTTTCATAAAATGTAAAACAGAAAGCATGACAAATCTAGTAGCACACACCTCCAAGTTTTTGAGCTTCCTTGATAATATGAAGTGCAAGAGTTGTCTTGCCAGAAGCTTCTTTCCCATAGATTTCAACCATTCTTCCCTGCAGAGTGCAAGGCAGATTTCTAAACAAAGTTGTCTTGAGGATTTTTCAAAATTCATGGCTCAACTAAAATGTCTACGATCAGATCAGGTAGACATTCATCGCAAATCAATTAATATACAAATGCTAGATTTGAAGCTTCACGTTATCTTCACAACTGTAGTTGCTATCCCAACAATCACAAAGGCTCAGCATTGATAAGCATGCCATAATTTAGTTCCTTAGCAATCCATCACCATGGTCCCAAAAGCAAATGACACAACAAAGGAATAGAATGAATAGACCTTAATAGCAATCCAAAGAATATAAAGTGGAACAAACATGGTAGACAAAACTGAAAACCTAATTTAAACTAACAGCCACGTTTTATAACCAAATCACCTTCGGTAATCCACCAATGCCAAGTGCAAGATCAAGCTTCAACGAGCCTGTTGATATTACAGGAGCCCTTCGTGAGTTGAAAAACCGCTGCAATGACAACATAGACTCTCTACCAAATTCACCAGCTAGCTGTGTGAGAGCCAAACGAAGTGCATTATCTTTCTGTTTTGCTTCGCCATCATCATGGAGTTCATCAGGTTCAAAATCTGAAACTTCACCAAGCAGTAAAAAATCATTCTTAAACTGACTAATCAAACCCCAAATCACTCACTCAGCACCAATAAAATAGTATCGCACTCTTGCATACAATTCTGCAAGTGAATTTACAGAAACTGAAAATAGCAAAAAAGTGACTGATTACCTACAGAAGAAAGACTATTATCATTGCTTCCAGTAAAAGTGGTTGCATTTCTTCCATTCTGCCCAAAAAACAATAATTGTCACCAACAAATAAAAAAAAATGACATTATAATAAAGTAAACAGAAAACCAAATGAAAAGGTAACAAAAACCCAGTTCAAAGAAAATCTTCAATTGGTGAAAGAAAGCAAGAAATTAAGAATTCCTTGATATTTATCAAGATCATGAGCATATTGTGTATAACACATAATGCTACAAGCTTAAAAATTGAAAATATAGCTAAAGAAAAGAAATAGGAAGAGAAGGAACCTGATATAGAGAAGGGAGGAGAGAGGAAAGTCGAAATCTTGCGAAGGAATTGAAACGATGTGATTGAATTGAAAGTACCATTTTCCCCCTTTGTTAGGGTTTTAGGTTTATCAGTCTGTTGATTTGGGGGTCTCGGATTTTAACTATTGCCTGCCAACTGTTCTTTCTGTAAATTTATTCCTTTCATTTTTTATTTTTTTTTTCTAAAAAGATATGCAATTTTTCATTCCTAAAACCTTCTCAATTATATTTTGCAAAGGGTCTTCAATTTATTTTTTTTTAATTTTATGTAAGGGTCTTTTATTCTTTACTGCTATCATATAAGCCCAAGCTTTTAATTATTATATATATATATATATTGTTATGAGATTGCCTTTTTTATGTATATTTGGTCTTAAATAAGTCATGTTTATTGATGAAAAAAAATAGCATATTTAGAAAGGAAAAGGAGGAACAATGGGAAATTTTATTGTTTTTTGAACTGGATTTCGTTTTCGAACAACGTATTCATTAATAATTGTGAGCTTCGGTTCTTCAATTGGTTCCTCGGGACCGGAGTAAATAACTTGTTCACTAGGAGGTCATGTTTTGTATATCCTTAAAATATTTAATTGTTAGATTTATTCATCATGCCAATTGCATTTATTATAACAAAAGTTAAATGAAGTAGATAAATTACTATAAATCAAGAATTAATTATCTAGGTGGTCAGTAATAAAAGTTTGGGACCAAGAGATTTGCTCTCTCTGAAATCTCAGATTCGAGCCATGTGGTTGCTTATATGATGGTCATTGGAGGCTTACATGGTCATTA
>Ga0307507_10005981_pt1 | contig 19267 bp, 14 predicted proteins | sample 7_EM_MG_FD_207223 | JGI IMG/M metagenome (GOLD analysis project Ga0307507, IMG submission 207223) | Populus trichocarpa ectomycorrhiza microbial communities from riparian zone in the Pacific Northwest, United States - 7_EM | ecosystem: Host-associated > Plants > Roots > Unclassified | place... | reverse complement strand
CCACGTTCCCAAGATTATCAAGGCCCATAAGAACTATGTCCAGAACTTCGTCTACCGCTATCGTTCATCCCCGACTATTATGGCCCGGGAAACCGTAAATGAGCCGCGTTATGGTGCCGATGCAATCTCTCACACTCACCAGCATGCAACGCAAGCATGACGACAAATTGGGTCAAATACCTCCCCTTTTTTGTCACTATCCTACAAATTCTAAGATACACTGCCCGAACGCCAGCCAGGCGCATCAAGAAAGCATATCGAAGTTAATGGCCCGCCCATATGACACGCTCGCTTTCAATCCACTCCCGTAGCGTCTTGCCTTTCTCCCCAAGTCCTTCATGATGACCATTCTTCTCTTTGTATATCTTCTTAATATCCCTCACCAGATCCTCAGAATCACTCCCTCCATCACAATCCTTCCATTCACCTCCGTCCCTAATGCACCGCTTCTTCCCATCAACTCTGACGGTGCAACTTGTCTCCGCCCCGAGCGTTTTGCTTCTCTCCACACTCTCTCTGAATATGCTCAGTCCACCATCAGGCCCCATATCTGACACACACTCATTTAACTTTTGGAAGTCAATTCCACTCTTATCCGCACAGCCTTCAACAAATCCCCGATCTGGGATATTTTTGTAATCATGTGTGAGGCAAAGAGAGAACGGTAAGTACGTATGTGCGGGGGGAGGCGAAGGAGGTGTATTGATCTTCGCAGCACAGAGATGTAGAATATCACCGAGACATTCCGAAGGCCCGTGCATACAAGATATATCATCATCCGCTATAATTCTAGAAACAATGGTTAGTGATTACCGAAGAAAAACTGAGCGAAAAAAAAATACCGTCCTATGAAACTCATTCGGAAGTCCACCAATGACTCGATTTCCTCAAGTGCAGGTGCAATGAGTTGTTCTAGGCAATCTTTGGCATCTGGGCATTTGGACATTATGTGGATCTCGAGTGGAACTTTGATCTCGGTTGTAGGACTCGGCGCTCCCCATGATTGTTGTTTGCCCACACCCCAGGGATTAAGATAATAAGCCAGGGTTCTAGGGGCAGGGGGGGAGATGTAGGAAAAAAAGAGAGCTAAGATAACAAATATCGGTATGAACGAGAGATCCATGCGAAAAGATGACGAGGCTGCAGAATTGGAAAAAATTGAAGGAGAGTAGGGAGTAGAGGGAGAGAAAAGAGAGGAAGGAAAGTATTCTGGGCCCCGGGTCACAAAGCTCCATATGACAGGGTAATGACGTGCCGGTATCTAGAGACCTCTATCAGCCTCATCTGCCCTAATCACAACCAGATCACTCAAGTAGAATTTCACCATACAAGTAACAATACACTACAAGTACCGTGGTCCACACCGTGACTCAAACCCCATTTAGCACATCGCTGAAGCCGAGGATATGATAATAATAATAATAATAATAATATTATTATTATTATTATTATTATGATACACGTAAAATCAGAGAATTGAGCCCCTACCGCCTAGTCACCACAAGCGAAGAGATTCAAATTTCCGACTCCGCCTAGTCAAGCGCCAGTCGGGGTGATACTCACGGAGAACTCAACGTCGATATTAATACTATCAACTGCGGAACTTTCCATATCTATCCTAACAGATAGTCTCCGTCCGGGGAACATAAGACTCCCTCTTATCCTTCGATTAAACAAAGCCTAGCTAGACATAATATAGGCAATGGGTCAATGATCACACTGGGACTTAAAAGGGTGGAAAAGCCAGTGGCTTTCGAAGAATATGAACGGTTTACACCTGAAGCAGGCCCGGAATACCGTGGCAAAGTCCCAATGAGACTTGTGTTAAAGTGGGTGGCGAATAGCTGAAAACAGTGTCCAGCGCAAGCTCGCGAGTGACCAATACTACAAGTAGCAGCATGACTTCAACTACTTTTTTGGAAGAAACAAGAAGATACAACCTATCCCCCTCACTTTCCCCCCGATAGCGAAACCCATGATACAGATAACAATGGTTCACCATCTACCCTGACGATCCAGAAGCCAAAGAGCTTGTCTACAAGTATGTTGAGAGGGCTGGGAGGCTTAACAAGTAAAATACGACTCTAAGATGCATCATGGGAGATTGCTGTAATGGCACTTTATGACGCCCGAAGCTAGAGGAGGGCATGCTACCGAGAACCCAAACAAAACCCATCACATGAGAGCCAAAATAAGGTGTTATAATATTGTAAAAAGCGAGGACCTTTGCATTACCATTTTGGCGATGTTAATTCATTGCCTGAGAGTCACAGTTCATCACTCCGTCATTCAAGATTCTTGGAACAAATGTCATCCCCCAGGTACACGCTTATCACCTAAAGACCTGCTATCCCTTAGTCCGCCAGATCACCCAAGGGATCGGTAGAACCTGTCTCGGTCTGAAGCTCTAGTAATTTATCTCTAGTCAAGGACGGATACTGTCCAGATCTCGCCGTTTCCCTAGCCAGCACTTGCGGTCGCAGCACACAATCGCACCAGCTCAAATAGGTAAGGCATGTTCACAGGAAATAATTACCACAAGTAACCCATGGAACTAATCAGTGTTCCTAACGGTCCGGGGCCCAACGGGACCCACAAAGGGACTGCCAAGATCCCCAGACGGGACTAGGCCGCCTCGAGCAGTCTGACAAGGGCAGCGAAATCCCAGCACGGCAGCATTTGACTTGGACGGTGGGACCTCGGAGTGAGACAGTCCCCTTAGGGGTTTGCGGGTAGGACGGTAGGGGAAGTCAAGAGACGACCTGGGCAGGTGCAGGGAAGCTAGGTAAGGCGGGTGACACCACGAGTGATCCTTCATGATTTTAGCTTAGTCCTGTTTGTTCCGGGGACAGTTCAAACAAGTAGGATGAATAAGCTGGGATCCGGGAGTTTGAATTTGTAAGCTTGCCTTCTGTTCTGGAACTAAACTTTGGGGTTCATCTTCTGCCTCAATTAGCAAGCCTAAATTCATTCCATAATCCAAGGGATCATCTTCTAGTTGCCATATCCCTAACTCTACAAGATGGTGAAACACTCATCGACAGGAGCACGATATAGCGAGCCTAATTTGGGTGGGTTTACAGCCTGAACCTGCATTCCGAGTGATGGATAAAGTGGTCTCCTATGGTGCGGTACAGGTGCTGCTTACTTGGCTATTTAAAAAGTCTCCGGACGCTCTGCATTTATTAGTACGCATCTTGCTCCAAAGCGTCCCAAGACTTTCTAAATAGCCAAGTAGTCAGCCAAAGCCGATCCTCATTTGATAGACGTGGCTGAACAGCAACACTCCTTTCAGCAGTCAGTGCAGCACTCAAGTCAGTAGTCAAACTATTTCTCCATCAGGCGGAAACTAACCCAGCAATATCGGATAACCTTGTTGAGATATCGCGGGAATCGGAATGGGCAAGCGAAGCGAGCGGTATCACAAGTTCCAGTAAAGTGAGGAAGAGGGTGAACAACTTGTATTGCTTGATAGACTAAAGAGAGGAATTAAGAGAAGAAAGAAGAAAAGGAAAAACCAAGAGGAGAAAGGACACGCAGTGTTGAGAGGGGAGGGGATGACGCAAGTGGTCACGAGGTGTCACTCGTGACCACAGTAACGGAGAAAGTAAGAACACAACCGTGACCGTGACTAGAGTTTCCAACAAACCTTTATAATAGAGACCTCTCTTTGGCTACCGAGCACAGCCACCAATCGTAAAACCTTCCTTCAGCCATGATCGAGTCAACCCGACGCAACAGATCTGTACAGCCCAACCCCACTATCTTACTTTATGATTGCCTATCATGTAGAAGTAGTGAGGGTACTGGCAGGCAAACAAGATCCTAAGACCAGTCCTCTAGACAGGAGACCAGACCCCACTCCTCTTGGCTGCCAACAATGGATATGCTGGCGCGCTCAATCTGCTCCTGGATTGCGGCGCGACGAACCCAAAGCTGGGGGACAAGGTTTCTGATGACACCACTATTGTCTACTACTCGGTGTGGATACGAGGCAGTAGTGAAGCTACTACAAGAATGGGAAGATCTTGATGCCAACTTGGAGAGCCGGACACGTTGTGGGGGCTTGCAATGGCTGTTGCTTGCCCACTCGTTAGAATTGTGGCGCTAATGGGGAATTAGAGTGGGGTCGTCAGTCAGCGAGCTCGGTTGGCACTTTCCATCATGCTCTTTCCTTTATCGGAAGAAATACTATACCCTAAGTCAGATGTGTTCGGGCATAGATCGTGGAATATTAGCTTTATAGCGTATTACAATATTCCGATATTTTCCCCTCACCCCGCTGCTCTTTCTGCCCGCTCCATCTATTAGTGCCTCCGGGGCAAGAATTGGCATCCCCTCCGGAATAGCTGCTCAGGCCGATAGAAAGGAAAAACAGGTTCCAATTCTTGGCTGGGACACATGGGTATGGGTTGCTTAAAAATCTGAGCTCAGGTAAAGTTCTGTTCTGCGGGCGCGTCAGGCCTTGTAACCTATGCATGGTGCCAGAAACCAAAAACCGACTCTTGCCCACTTTTTTTGGCTAGTAACACATCCCAGAGTCTAGCTCCCCGGCATACATTTCACTTTTTTCAGAATGCCCCCCCCCCCCCACAATTCTCAGGCAACGCCCACTTTATCAAAAAACTCTAATAATATGGGCTATCGTAGGCGGACAGACTAATGGCGCGACAGTCAAACACGTCAACACAAGAACTAGAGTGGGACTTAACTTAAGGGCAGGTAAATCTGAAATTTCGTTTGCTCTACTCTCACATAAACTAACTAGACAAATAATAAGAATATATAGAGCGTAAGGAAAACATCACAACCATTCTATTGTTTCCCACACTCATCTATTTCGCTCCATGCATAACTCCACCTTCCAGCATGACCACAAAGGAAAGACAATCCCACAATGCATCTCCGTCAATCCTTTCAATCCATCCTTTCAACTGCTAAACAAATGAAATCATCAAAGCCATTCCGTATGCTTCCTGCATGCCCACTTCCGTAATCTCTAACAAAAGCTAGGTTTGTAGAACTAAAGAGGAGCCAGGTTTAAGTAGTTCTATCCAGAGTGTTTTGGGGAAAAACTCCCTTGTTCTTGGGCCTGTTCGTTGTTAGATTTGGTGATGGTGAGAATCGATTCCAGACACGATGCAACGTACCGTACCCAAAAAAAAATGGCACCGCAAGGTAAAGTGAAGTGACCGTATAGTAAGCTAACCGTTTTTGTAGAGCAAACTAAAAAATTCAGCGTCACGGGGCATACCGGTGGCCAACTCGACATTCTCTGGGGAAGCTACCAATGATCATGAGTTATCACTCGTCTGAACTCCCTTAGACATGGCCCTTTACCTAGAATTCTCCCAGGCTCAAGACACTTTCCTTGCACCTGCTACCAAAACCTGAGAATCCCCTCCTGTTCTAAAAGCATTCCCTACTCATCGCGCAACTCACCGGATCACATGCGTCACCGAATCCTTCCGCCAGAAGTAGTTCATCCTCGGCACCCCCAAAAGGTTCGGGACATCCGTTCTCCCGCATCTAATGCGGGCTCTTATCACGCGAAACCCCAATTCTGGGCTCCAAGTGTCTGCTTTATTGTCCGCTAACCTACTCTGACCTGGGAACATATCGGCATCCGAGCACAGGAACATAATCTGTTGGGGCATGTCCACTCCTTAATAAGCACTTTGCCCAACACGAGGCGAACTTGGTACCGATCTTAGAGCTTGTCCCCAAATCCCCGTGCGGGTTCTTAATCAATGATCCCAGCAAGCCCCAAAAAACAACCCACCCTCCGCGCGGGACCAAACACGAATCAAAGGTAAAAAAAGTATCCAAAAAGCCATAATGGCGACATGCGAGATCTCATGAAGGCAGTCTCTCACCAAAATTTTAAAAACGAGGCGCAAATTCCGCATAAGATAGATGTCCGATAAATGTGATGAACTCCTCTGTTCCGGGCACAGCAGTACGCGTCAGAGGTCGAAAAAGGGTCATCCTGCTGACGCTACAGTGTTGAAGGCTATGCATCGCATCGGTTGTTGGGATATTCTGGAGTCCCTTCTTCGACTCCCTTTGCCTTCCTGCTGCTTCCTGTCACGGCTCGATTACCGATTTGGCCTCCGCCACGCATATACAAAATCATGCCCTAAGCCGGACATTAGGGCGGCCCTATGGAAATCTTCGTTATGAGTCGTTTGTTTAAAGTGCCAGATCTTTGCATACTGCCAAGGAGGGAAGCCCACGAAGAGCAAGAGTTCGGTTGCCGACTTTCACCGTGATACCGGAAGATAAAAGGTGGATGCTGCGCTCGCTTATCGGTGGGCCCAGGAGCTCCGTTAAGCGCTGCTAGGGCAAGGCACGTGGAACTATTTCTGCAGACTCAATACTAAAAGTGGCTGCAAATTTCTTTTTCAAGCCCAGTCAGAAAGAATCTTTGCCTTTCCCAGTAAAGTGCCTTCCAGCCCAAAGTTTATTAGCAACCAAGAAAAATACACAATTTTTAACCCCTCCCAACTCATCTATTAGTGCCGTAAATGGACCTAGAGAAATCTCCAATATTATTCTATCAAATTAACTTTTTTCCTAGCAAGGAAAATTTTGAAACCCCCTACGGCCACCGTTCTCCATTAGTTTACTGCGCGATATTATCCCCCCACCTAAGCGTAGAAAATCCCTCACTTGTGTTGCAATTTCCAAGTAAGGGGGTTACCGAAGCCAAATTTTTTTTTTTTTTTTAAAAAAGCCATAAAGCAAAGCTCACAGTGCAGAAGTTAAATGGGTTGAGAAAATAAGGGTGAATGCTTTCTGTAATAGCCACTGTTTAGAGAAATGATCCCTCTTGTTGAGTACATTTATTACATTCCCTCCCAGGGACTACTTCCACCAAAACCCAGAGAACAATCTACTGCGGTGGCTTTTGATCATTAGGAAACCAAAAGTTGGTGTCATTGACTGCCAACGCCCGACTCTCCGCCTATTCATAAGCAGTACTATACTCTAGTAAAACGAAACGTTTGGAAAAGGACTTGGAAATATAATTACATACGTTAATTGGGTCGTGTGGGGAGGAGCCCTAAATGTTGCATCAAAAGAGGACCTCTTTCCTCATCCCGAAATCCCTACCCATCAGTGAAAAGAGCAGAAAGGACGAACATCCATAATTTTCCGGGTTTAGCAAGATCAGAGCGAGACCCCTTTAGCGCATAATTGCATCTTAAGCTGGTTCATTGCACAAAGCCCTAAGAATACCAGCGCGAGTCAGCACGCTAACTCTCCAGGCATTGATTTGAGTTTTGATAGCAGCCAAATCAAGTATGATGCTGTACGGGCATTTCAACTCGCCTACTATACCGGTAGTCCTCGAGCTAACACCGCTACTCGTGAGCCTGCTACGGTCCTATGGGCCCATGCGAAAGACCGCATGTCTCGCGTGGTACTTGAACGCCCCAAGTACCTGAAAAGTCTCCAACACATTGTCACATATCGTTGCCCGGATATTATGCTGCACTCTTCTCATTGGTCTCCATTGCACGATGCCTGGCAGACCCCGGGAGAGCGCCTAGGAAGGATTTTTTGGGCGCCAAGGGTTACCCGGCAATAACCATCGGAGAATAGCTGCGGGACTGAGTATTTGAGCCGTCGCGGAGTTTCTACAGTATCATAGGCCTCTGGTACTTACGGGGAAGCTCGCTTGTACTCGAGTACACTAATCCTACAAGGAGGAGCGGAGAGAATACCGCACCTGCAACCAGAACCTGTCTTCAAGCCCTTACTGGGTTATCTCAGACTTGCAACCGAGACATACAAGGGCTATTTTTGCAGCAGTATTACAAGCACATTCCAAGCCCTGGCAACGCGGCAGCACATCGATCACCCCACTGCCGACCCGTTCGACGTTATCCCGTTAGACCGTGGGACTTACAGTCTACTTGAGTATCACAGTAGGGGATCCATCCATCAGATCCTCAACAATAATACCGCCCCTCCACAGGCCTCCGGTAAGAGCCACTCCAAGAGCTATGGTTTCATAGATCAATGAAATTACTCCTCCCCCCGCAGGTATGCTCTCCCCAACTCGGCGTGCCGAACACATATGATGATTAGCACTTTCTCCTTGCGCTCTACAAACGCCATTCTGCACGCCTGAAACCCGCCCTGTCACTCGGGGGAGTGTGTTGAAGCGCGGCGGTAAGTGGCCAATTACTGTTTGTTGTTCTAGTGGCGAATGCCCGCTGTGCATGAAGATGAGAGGGATGTGCTCGTCACCGCCGTTCGCACCATGATTGAAACTCATTTTCACACGCAATCTACGACCAATTTCCTAAACTCTGTTGCTTCTAAGGCAAAGATTGCGGAGGTTCTTGATAGACTATTTATGATTGGTGAGTTGCTCGCGGTGTGAACAAGGATGACGAACTCACCTTTCCGCCTTCGCACAATGCCGGTACGGTACCACCCGGAAAGTTGGTTGGGACCAGGATGCAGAGATCACCTCCTGTACTTCGCCAGATTAGGATCTCCAGAACATATCATTGGCAGGCAGCTTCCTACTGCCGAGATATACTCAATGTTGATGTCTCGTGGTTTTAGTTGATAGGCCTTATCAATCGTTTTTACTTTTGGGTACCGCGTTCTGGTCCAAGCGCAGCATCCCCGGGATACCATACTGCTGGTCCCTAGAGCACCCCAACCCTCTGGTGTACTAGTACGTGTACAGTACACGTACACCTCCAGCACTCCATAGCAAATCTAGTCGATATCGGATGTCCTACTCGTACTCGTTCCAGGCACTACGGAGGTACAGCGCCTAAGTTTTGTATGTTCCACAAGCGAGTTTTGCTGCCCTTACCCTCTGTGGAACATACAAAACTTAGGAGCTGTACCTCCGTAAGTGCCAGAAAACAAGAGGGGTATATTTTGTATTTCTACGCAGATACGCACAGGTTTTTTTTTACGGAAAACTGACACAATGCCCGCGAATTCGATAGTAGGGGTACTCACTGCCCGTCAAGACACAATGCCCGTTAGTTAAATTTAATGGGTGTAACTAACCCTCAGGGCCTGGGGGGAGGAGCGTATCGTTATCCAGTGTAGTGAATATGGCAGAATAGATTTACTCTCAATTTGAAAAAAAAAAAAACTATAGTGAAATACAATTTTTCTCTAAAACAGACAAAATTATACACGACATGATAGATGGCAAAAACAGACATGGAATACGATCTTTTCCTATTTTTACTGGATATACTTTTCTTGGACCAATTTTTGATCATACATTCCACCTGACCGTAGCAGAGACTACCGGTTGTAGCATACTATAGAAACTGGAATAATTGAGTGGCACAATTCTTTGGGACGGGTTTCGTCAATCTGTTTATATGCAATGCTATAGCCTATAAGTGCTAGCAAGGTGAGAATTTTTTTCTTCAACAATTACGGGACATCTCTTGTTGAACCTTAAACTATTCAGGTTTGGTTATACCTCATTAAATTTAACTAACGGGCATTGTGTCTTGACGGGCAGTGAGTACCCCTACTATCGAATTCGCGGGCATTGTGTCAGTTTTCCGTTTTTTTTACCATACGCCCACCAACCCTCGTTTTCGGAGCACTTATTGCCTGGAAGCACACAATCACCCTTTTATGTATATGGTAAGGTGCACTTTTAGCTTGCACAAGCACAGTACTCGTACACGACGAAAACCGACAGATAGCGAATCGAGATCAATTAGTAATTTCTTTGTTACCCTACCTTCACGAGCCCAGCCGTTTTCCTATGATACCAGCTGCCGAATACCCATGTTCGCCACCGCCAGTTTTCGCCGGGTCTCCGTTGAAGACTGTGTTCACTGGGTCTGGGACCCGTGAAATGCCCGACTTCTAATCTCGATTGTGTGTACTCGAGTACTCGTACAATCGTAATCAATTCCTTTCCCATAAGTAGTATGATAACCGATGAGCAGCCCTAGCAGGGTCTGCTGCAGGATAAACCTGGTTGAAATCTTGGTCTCATCTGCAAGGGTTCCAATTGGGAAATATTCCTGTCACATATTATTATGGTATTACTCGAGTACCTGTATCATACTTGATGCATAATCTCCCGCGAGCATCGATCTTTTGGCGGGTTTCCCCATACCATGCCCCCATCCCTCCCTAGGCGACAATCCCCGAAGCGAAGAGGCTGGCCACCCGCAGCTACCCCGCCATTCTAAGGGGGGTTTGAAGCCAGGGTCCAGCTTTTCTCCATGTCCCTTTAGGAAATCAGCAGCACGGCAGATGCTATAACATGTCCTCTCATATGAAATATCGACATTACGAAGCCGGGAAATTATTGGGGACGGAGACAAAATATAAACCCCGTTCCCCCAGCTTCGCCTCCAACCTAACCATTACCCCCGCCACTCCTCTTCATATAACTTCACAGCACCCTCTTCATATCCCTCCACTCCATTGTCAATCTCTATCTTCACCCGAATCACAAAACTCACTAAGGCTGAAAAATGTCAGAACGAGACTCCAGTTCCGAGGCCCGGAAGAGCAATAATCCACCAACCAGTCAAGTTGGGAGCGTCACCAGCCCCGGAAGAGCTCCCCCAGGATCGCAAGCTTTGGGGGTTGCTTCTGTTTGTTTCCCTCTTGCTCCCTGCCTAAATCTTCCTTTAACTAATAACAATTGCTCAGTTTAAATCGATCATGCCAGACCCAGAACCTGATAAGAAGAGGAGCTTTGCACAGAAAGTGTACGCCAAACAGCTCACATTGCCTATAAGGTTAAGTCTTGCTAACTACCTTAGTGGCCGATGGCTCAAATACGGCCCCGTTGATTAAACACGCAAACAAACGCCTTTCGCCCACTAGCCCTGTTAACGCAATCCCAATGTCATCCTTCCCTATACGGCAGTACTGCACGAAGCCAAATCCAACCAACCAGCCAAGCAGAGCAGGGGCAAAAACCGGAAACCCAAACGAAGGGAGAGCAATTTGGCAGTGGGGGGAGCATGGATTAATTAATTTTTCCTTTACTTGTCAGCCATATTTCCTCGGCAGCGATTTTTTTTCCCCTACCTTTATTTATTTTTGGTCATTCATTCGTCCATTCACTGCTGGAGGCGTACGACCGGTTCTGAAAAACTTTTTGTTTGTACCTACCTACGATAATTATCAAAAGCTATCTATTTTCCTGGAAAAAAATGGATAAACGGAAAAAAATTGAAAAGAATCCCAACAGTCACGTTTCCTCACTCGGCCGCATCTAAAGCTAGTCACCATATGAAAATCCAGCGTGAAACAAAAAAGAAATTAGGAACTCCCAGCTATTCGAACGCTACTGCCGGTGGCTCCAATTCGCTTGGCTTGAGCTGGGATAGATGGTCCGAGCCCCCAATACTCATCCTTTAGGCTAAAACTTAACGTCCTTCCTCTCCCCTTCTCCTTGCCAGCAACTACCATCCTGAGTACAATAGGGCAGGCTGCACCGTGCCCAGCACCAAACAGTACAGTGCAGTACCAAAATACTGCAACCCAGTTTAGCCAAAAATCTCTCCTTTTCCCCCTGCCTCGCCTCCCGTCCTCTTGCGTTAAATTGATTTAAAAGAGAATTTATGTGCCCAAGTTTACAGTGCCCTAACCCCTAGCGCCACTAAACTCTTTTCATTTATCTTTTCCCCTTTGACTACCCAAGTAATGAACAATAAGTTAATCCGGGCTTCGCTCCGAGCGATTCGCGTATGGTAGGACAAAACCGGTTTTTCCACGGTTCCAGATCTTGGGGTTTTGGATTTAGCTATCCTTTCCCAGGGAGAGTGGCGGGTGACCCTGTCGTGTGATTTGTGGGGCTGGTCAGAGGGAGCTTGGTGGATTGGGTGCTTTGCTAGAGTCAGGTGAGGGGTCGATTGACTTGCCCCTACCAACAGTACTAATAGTGTCTGATCGTACAATGTACTCTAGAAACACTCCCAACCTGAGTAAAGGTTCGCTGTCTGGCCCATTTGCTTTTTTCGTCGTTATCCTTCAACTCCGTTATCGCATCATATCTTATCACATAGTGTCGTAGGGAATTCAACACCCTACAGTGTGCAGTCCATGCATTCGTTCCCTACAACTCCACCTGACTCCACGCCTTCTTATTCACTACCAAATCCCTACCCTAACCGGAAGCCGCCGCGTCCAGCACTTCGAAATCCCGGTAATGCCGGGAACTCGGCACCGGGACCGTTACTGGATGAACTCGAACAAAGGGGTCTTGTGCTGCGACGTTGGGGTTGCTCTTTCTTATTAAGATCCCGTTCTTTTTTCCTTCTTCTCTGTTTCGGGAGGCAGGTTTTTGGTATGTTTTTCCCCCCCTTCCCCAGAGGAAGAAATTTTGGACTACCCAGTACATGGTCCGTTTGTTCGAGTTTTTACCTCAGATCAAGCTTTTCCGACACCTATACGAGTGACTCGGGATGATCCTATCTCATCTAGGTGTCGGGTATTTGATGGTGGGGGGGAGGTGTAGATCAAATTTAAATACTATGAAGGAAGGGAGGGTCGATGGGAGGTCGATGGATGGTTCGTGCGATTCTTGTGGATAGTGATTTGGTTGATGCTGGCGGAAGAGGTGAATTTTATGATAGACCAGCGCAAGGGTAAAACGGTATTATAGTGGATAGTTGGGTCCATAGATGGAATATAATCGCAGCACCGAACTAGCTAGGTATAATGCAGGCGGAGAAGGAGAAAGAGCTACCACGGAGAATGTGGGCTGCTAAAGACTCAAGACGTGGAGTCGGATCCCGGTAATACGCTGCTGTGATAGTATCGGGCAATCCTTCCACGTGATACCTGCAGTAGCAGATACCCGCATTCTAGCCCTAAATTATATTATTACAGTTGTTTGCCGTCACAGCCGCAGCGGGTCCCCATCATTCTATCTGTTTCTTTAATCACATATACAGATATTGTGCCGCCTTATTCATACTTGATCCTCCGAATCAACGCTTATAGTCCCATGGCATGCCATCTGCCGATCGCCCCCCAAGACCGCCCACTAAGCCCAAATTCTCAATTCAACACACAGCTAGGCACGCCGCAAGCTCACACCAAAGAAAAATCCCTAGACTAAGTAGGTACAACAACTCCAGCGAAAAAACTCTCACCGACCAGGAACAAGGGTGGAGCCCGGCAGACAGCCCAGACAAATCTAAATCCGTGCCTTCCCTCGCCGTCGGATGACTTAGTTTTTAAACGCAGCCTGACCGGGGCACCACTCAGTGCCATATCGACACCAACAGCAAATACACCCACTAGATAGCAAGGGAGTGCAAGCCTGAGGAGAGATGTACCGCACCGTTCCCCCGAACTTCCCTAGCGAACGCAGATATTCTACTGCATTTGCCATCTGCACGCGGGAATGCGAGTCAGACATGGTGATAATGCTGTTGTAAATTGTGCATCTGCGTCGTTACCGTCTGCAGTAACAGCCTACAACAGCTTACATCATCCTTTTCATGTCCACTAACCTCTGTTCCCTTTCTTGACTAGATTTCTTCTAACAACGATCAATCTACTTCATCCTACTAGATCGCGACTCTCCTTTCTGTGATTTGTCCTACAATTCTACAAGTGACGTGTGCTATCTTCTAACCATCACGAGAAGTCACTCGTATTTGTCACCTTTTTTAATTGTCTTTTTATACATTCGACTACAGTATTCCACGACATAGCGAGTCCACGGCATAGCGAGAACGCCCATGCAAATAATCCTTGTCCTATAAAAATTCTATGGGCGTTCTCGGCTCACCGTGGACTCGCTTCGCAGTGGGTTACTCTACTCTCAATACTGGGACTACACAAGTGGCCCGAAGCCCAAGTAATGCTCTAGTACTCAATTTTAAGAAAGCTACATATGCGGTATTTCGTGGGGAGTGTGATTGCAAGAGGCATAGAGTATCCGAGTGCCTCAAACACGAGCTCCCAAGGCCGAAAGCACGTGGCGGCCGTCGGTGGTGCTATTAACGAGAAAACCTTTTGGACACCATCAATTGGGAAGTGTACTATGGTATTCGAAAGTGAAACTCTTGTATAGAATCATTATTTTCTTTGGCCTTTTATAAAACAAAGTGAAAAAAGGGAAAATAAATGCAGTCAATCGCATTTTTTATTTTTTTCAACCTCAAAAAGACTTTCTGTGGGCTTGTCTGTCCTCACTTAAAAATGATATGTCTTGGTTTCCTCAATCTTCGGTGGGGGAAAATTCCTCGTACTCAGGTGGGGCGTGAGCAGAAGAGGTATTCATAGAGAGTTGATAGCGTAGTGAGTCGGGTGTCCAGTTTTGTAGATTACCAGTATATGAGGGATTCATCACTTAATTCTGCTCTTCCCTACCCCCCTTTCTCCTTTCCCTCTTCCCCGCAACTGGCACTGACCCCATACCAGTAGGTAGGAGAGCTTTATCATGGTTCTACGGAGGTACAGCCCATAAGTATTGTATATTTTACTAGCAGGGGGTGTTTGTGCCCGCAAGGGTGACGGGGTGAATTGGGTAGCTACCACACCCCATTCGCTCCACTTATGCCCAATTCGTTACCCTCACCCAACGCTAGTCGAACACCCCTGCTAGTAAAATATACTTATGGGCTGTACCTCCGTAACATCTCGTCGAAGATCAGTATCAGCACTTGTACAATACAGTACCGTGACTACGAATACGGTGGTAAGAGGGTTTTCGACGGAGCAAAATGGGGAATTCAACTAAAGTACTGGTATTGTGTGGTAGAGTGATGGTTTGAAATCTTCTAACCCCGACTCAACAGTTGCTCGATACTAGAGAACTCCATCTAGACATTCTTTATCGGTTAAGGCCGCCGACTCTTATCGGGTAAAGCTAATGTTCGGTGAGTGTCCAAGCCAGGGCTAATTGATCAAACAGAATTTACGGCCTACGACCTACAATCTCAGGATATCTGAACAATTCTTATTAGACCAGTGGACAGAGGAGAATTGGACCGATGTTTACATCACCGACTTCACCCTGAGTTAAGGATTTAAAACCTGCCCATCCCCGCTTGAGCTGAATTGGAAGGGAACTTTCCGAACCTAAGATCGACGTGCGCCCGCTTTTCGTCGATAGGGGTTCAGACTCCCCCTTTGTTCTGCAGAAAAATGCCGTAGCAACCACGCTAACCAAAACAGGAGGAGAGGCTTGGTGTTGGATGCGCATGTATACCGGTAGTATGCTGGTGAAAAAAAGCTTATTTATCCTGTCGGCTATCGATTTAGAAGAGATCCAACCATGTCAAGAGGTACCATCAATACGGTAACTACGGCTGCTCTCTGGACGAGGTACTAATTCTGAAACTTGATCGAAAGGCACCCTGGCATCAAAAGGGACGACTAGCTGAGGAACAGTCTTGACACTTCACATTTCAAAACCAGAAACGTTGATGAGGATAATCCTCACTTTCTATTACTATCATCGGGTAGCAATTCCAAACACCAAACATTAACAACACAAGAACCATGAAAAACAAATATTAACCAATCCCGCCAAAAGACATCCAGAGTATCCCCAATAAAACCGATTATCCTGCCCTCGAGTCATCCTAGTGCGGTGCTTTAAGGCCAAGCTTCTTCATGATCGTCGCCTTGCTATTTTTACAAACTATAGTTAGCGAACTGTTTGAATAGGAGTGTAAACGTTCTTACAATTTAGCTATAATGCCATACTTCTCAGCGAGCTTCTTTGCTTTGTCAATGTTTGCCTGATTGGGATTGGCCTAACATATTCACATTAGCAGAGCCAACCACAGATTAAACGTGGTAACTTACAGCAGTGTTCTGAGTGGCAGGATCAACGGGGGCGGGGGCAGACATGATGATTTGTAGTGGTTAGATGGCAAAGTGAATGTGTTCGAAAGGGAAGATAGTTGGCGTGTGGGAGAAAGGAAGGTGGTGGTGGTGAAAACGACTGAGGATAACTGTCCGTAGGACAGGATATATAAAGGAAAGAGGGGTGGAAGAAAGGGGGTGGGCAAGGGGTAGAATGACTGAGTCTCTTGGGGATTATCGCACGGCCCACCACGAGGAGGGCTTAAAAAAGCGAAATGAGCGGTCGGAAAACCGCCCATTTACCGAAGAAAAACAACAAAGAAACGCCAGAGGGGCAAGCACCAACACTCAAGTTACCAGTGAGCTAACCACATATTGATATAATTTGGATTTACCTGACACCTGTGGGTCTGAGGAAAGCCGGGACAGTTCTGTAACAGGAGGCATTAAGCTTGCCCACAACGGTGCATCCGAAATCGACCTCTGCTGTGTTTTTTCTTTCTCTTTTTCCCTTCGAGTTCTCTCTTCCATCTCTCCCGCTCTTCTTCCTTTGCTCGCCCGGGCGACCACAGTGCTCCCTTGGCTTCTTCAAACGTGCTGTCTGTCAATGTGCATGGCCGCATGACACGCACCGACAATGCGTCAAATCGCAAGCTTCCCCGTTTCGGTTTCCCCTACTCTCCCACTCGAGCCCAGGGAGCCTGCCATGGGGGCGGTGCGTTCTCGTCAAAAGCCGGGTATCAAGTGCACGGACACGGACAGTCTCCGTGACTGGTCAAGTTGAGTTGCTCCCATTGTCAAATGATCCTTGTCTGCCCTCCATCAATCTCTCGAGGTGGGAAATGGCACATGCTGTGCAACACATCCTCACCCATTTAGAGCTTTCATGTCACGCTCGGAGTGCAAGAATAATATTTCTGCTGGCGACACCAGTACAGGATTTCAGAAGTCTTTCGTATTACGCGTTAGAGGAAAATGCTACACTACCCCTAAATGTGGATGGGACGGTATTCTACTGGTGCTGGTGTGGTTGTCAAGTATTCTTCGGGGTCGCACGATGTTCTTCGAGGAACACCAGTATGGTAGGTTAACTCACGCGCTCGTGTATCTAGGAATCAACTTACTGTGCCAATACCCCAGAATTTCCAGGCTACGGTTTGCCAGATACGGTACCGGCACTCCTACTCCAGTACCATTCATCGCAATCGCGACCGGAATAGTGCATGACTCGGCTGAAAGTCAGTGAAACGTCTGTGGAAATTACTTGCGCAGTGCTCGTATACCAACCCTAGTTATGAATCGAAAATTGTTCTAGAAAGTAAGGGGGAGCGATGTTTCGGGGCAGTATTTACAAGGACGGTTGCGCCCACAATGAACTTCTTTATCGTGGAAAACAATGCTATTGCGAATGAATAGTCCGGGGCATGATTCCCCATCCAAATTCCCCCGTTGTAACGAACTGTGCCGGCGAACGAGTTAGAATCAATTTTCGGGTGTTTGACCATTGTTCCTATACAAATTTAATTTGCTATAACGAACAACTAGTAGCCAATGAAGCAGGTTCGTATACGGCCTGGCTAACGCCACGATCATACTGCGAGTGGCAGAGAAATAGGTCTCGAGGACCACGCAGCCGGAGGGAGAGGTAGAAATTACTTACTGGTAAGCTTTGCCAGTACACTCACACCCCGCTATCCCGGATGGCTAGATTTCACGAATTTCGTACGGGACAACGGGGTATCCGGGACAACAGATCAGGTTTTAGTGCAGGGGAATTTGGAATTCATAGAAATTCATACGGGTTAGCGAGGTATCCGGATTATCGAGATCCGGGATAGCGGGGTGTGAGTGTAGGTACTTCTTGGTTGTGTCTGTGCTTGGATTGACGGCCACTCCAGCATTTGGTATGATACGAATAAAAATTATTGAGCCTGATAGTACTGTACTCGCGGTAGGGGTAAAGTGTTGGAACAAACAGGGGTCAAGATGGCCAATGCAAGACTTCCTTCATTCAGATCCCAAGATACCTAAGAAGGCAAATAACCGCTCTTTGTTTTGTTCCTCGCACAGACATTTGCTCCCCTGTTTGTTCCAATACTTTACCCCTACCGCGAGTACTCGAGTACGAAGGTGCAGCACGTAAGTTTTGAATATTTTACTAGCAGGGGATGTTCGACTAACAAGGGTGAGGAGGTGAATTAAGCAACCACTATACCCAATTCGCTGTCCTTATACCCAATTCGCTGCCTTGGCCCCTGCTAGTAAAATATTCAAAACTTACGTGCTGTACCTTCGTACTGTAACTGGTATTGCAGCGTCTCATATCGGTATCATACTTGTGCCTAGGGAGGATGAAATCCTGCCCCCTCGGAATGAACGGAAGCACAATTTTATTTCCCCATTAGGAAGTTAATGAATAGTTAATTTAGTTTACCACTTCGCCAACGGCGGCCAGTCGTCGGTCCTTCGACCCTTGCAAAAAGACCTTCTCTTAACACCACTATATTGTAAGGGCTCGAATTGGTTTTCTAACTAAGAGACCTAAAGGTGATAGCCAAAAGAAAAGAAGGACAGTGAGCTCTGGGAAATTGTGCTTAAGAAGGAAAAAAAATCTTTGAGTGATTCTAGCGCCGTGACTGTACTCGGAGATTTTTTTAATAATCGGACAGCTTGGCGCCAAGACTCATACAAATCAGTGCCAAGATTCCGGATACTTTAAAAATCGCCGAGTAGGCAATGCATAGATACCGGCATCAGGATATTAACAGAGCAGTACGATACCGTATTAGCACAAGTGCCAGGAAATGTTTTCGCACAAGACAGGGATTATTTCACGGGTTGACTCAAATCAACTGTTCGCCAACTTTCCAGCCGGTACTTGCGCCCACCGCAAGTCCCTGGGAGAGGTTTTTTTCCTGCGAGACAGGGATTGTTTTTGCAGGCTAACCTACAGCGGATTAACTGTCCGCCACAGTATCTTCCTGGTGGGTACTTGTGTGATACAAATATCTTGGGCATTCTAGCCTCTCTAAGATGGCACGCTCCGCCACAACGAGTGCCAAGTACCAGGTATTGTCCAGAATAGTAGGCAGCTAGTCGTCCGGGGCAAACAGTGAGGGGTTTTAAATCGAGAGAGGGTATTGTAGAGGGAAAAGTAATAGGAACATCAGGTTACCCTGCTATATGATCAAGTCAAGCGTTCTGAAATGGCACCAACTACAGCATGCCAGAAAGGTTTAACCCAATCTTAGAAATATGAGTTATGCCCCTTTTGATCCTGATATCCTGACAGGAAATTGGCGAAATTTGCTGAGTTGCCGAGTGTACTCGAGTACAGTATGTACACGGGTACAGGGGTAAGTCTGGCGCGGTTCCACGGTTTTTCTAGGTTTATTTCCTATTCTGGGGTGCGCCCGACTTTTGCCCGCCATACAAAAAAAAGCCACAAAACGGGTTTGTATGGGCA
>Ga0307507_10005980_pt1 | contig 19268 bp, 19 predicted proteins | sample 7_EM_MG_FD_207223 | JGI IMG/M metagenome (GOLD analysis project Ga0307507, IMG submission 207223) | Populus trichocarpa ectomycorrhiza microbial communities from riparian zone in the Pacific Northwest, United States - 7_EM | ecosystem: Host-associated > Plants > Roots > Unclassified | place... | reverse complement strand
AATATCAACCAATAACAATAAACCAATGACACGCTATTGCGTCGTCATGTGAAAACCTATGAGTCAACTGATCTCATAGTGTGAAAGATAACAAACCGATGACTAATAATTTATTAGTCATGTGAGAGTCTGCCTTGCTTAGTCACCGTTTGTGACAATGGAGGACAATCTGGGTGGCTTGAAATGTGCGGTTAGTCCAATACCAGAGGGGGTTGGGGGGTTGGCTTTTTCCCAGAGGTAGAAGGACGTTTGGAATTAAGGTTTTTGTATGCCATAGCTCATGCTCCACGCATGCGTTTTAGCCATAAATAAAATGCACATGATATATATAAAAAATAAAAAAATAAAAAAAGGGACAGCCCCCCCATATTGCAACGAAAACAAAATCTTTACAAACTGGCATATCTTTTTATCCCTTAAACAATGCAAAAAAATTGAAAAAAATGACAGAAAAAATAAAGAATTACTTTAACACTTTTAGTTTTTTCTAGAATTTCCCTACAATTTTGTGACTTTCCATGGATTTTTGGCTTAAAAAACCATCCCACAGAAAGCCATTCTGTGGGTCGAACAATAAATATAAGACATTGACCGCATTTACTCAAGAACTCACCCTTTTTTACTTTATTTGTTAATTTTAATTCACTATTTGATGATGGCCAAAGAGCATCGTAGTTCCCTGCAACGTTTCATTTTTTCGATGGTAGTATCCGAAAGGGTTGACCGCCAAGCGCATGGTATTCTCAAGGTTTGTTCTATTCTAAAGGTTTGCTCGCAACATGGGTCACGAGTAGGAAAAACAACTGGGCACATACTAGGAATGATGGCTTAATTTAGTTTAGCGAGTTGCTAGATAAGTTGCTTGAGTAGAGAAGTCGGCAGTGTTTCCTGGTAGTTAACCGGGTTTTTGTGCCGCAAATTATTGGCTGGTAATACGATACCGCAAAAACTCGAATAATCGAACCGTGTGCTATGTATGATAATTGAAAGTTCCCTACTTTAGAATAAGGTCCAAAAACACAGCAAAAAAAGAGCTACTCAGCCCCTCTAAAAGCCATAAAAAAAGAATAAAAAAAGGGAAAAAAACACCATGTCCTGGGCGTGAATGATTTGGAAATACTACGTCTCTTGGAGAGTAAAAAAAACAAAAAAAACAAAACAGTTGCTTGTAGCGTGGTTTGCGCTGCGGTGTCGATTAGGATCAGAGGGCATGAACCGATATCAGCTGGAATCAATCAGAGACTCCAGTAAATATTTCTTATTACCAGGAAAGAAGCGTTTTAATCCAAGGCTGATAATTCACCCGTTCGGGATTTAGAGCCTCTCCTGTTAAGCTTGCTAATTCTACCACCCTTGGTTTGAGGGGTGTTCACGTGCACAACTATACCCGTCCCTATGCCAAGAGCCACAGTGGCTATCTCCACTACCTGCCCAATGGTAGCCAGAAGCCTGATATTGGTCTCACAAAGCTTGAGAGGTATGGTTGAACCAAGTCCTCCCCCGACAGGGCAACGGTGATAAACCCCGCTTTTCCCTCACCCTCGGGAATTCAATCGCCTAACGCTATCTGTTACCATACCTCATCACCCTTACCCTCGAGTATATTGCAAAGAGCGAGGAACAGAAAAGCGTCGCCAGATCCTAGCTCCGTTACCGAGTCCCCCTATAATCCTGATCCCCCAGATATAATTCTATTAATGTCATCGGCTCCCAAAATAATAATAGCAGTCTTTTCAACACTACCCTCTCCTAAAATCAGTACAGCAATTCTTTTGATATTATAGGCCCCCAAAAAAATAAATCAACTCACTTTCCCACAATACCGGTAGTTTCAACATGCCCAATGATCATGAAATTATGGTTACTGATGATCGGTCGGAAATCCTGACTTGGTTGTCGCCTCACGAGCCCCATTTGCGGCACCACGACATTCGAACAAACCGGGTTAAGGACGTGGGCGACTGGCTTATGGGCACAGAGGAATTTCGAAGATGGAAGGCCCGCGATCGCCAAGGTGAATCGCAAAAGGCAACTATATTTTGCTCTGGCAATCTAGGGGTCGGCAAGACTTACATCAGGTAAGACGCGCAGTGTTTGTGAGGGAAAGCAGGATACTTTTTTTCTGACGAGTTACAATTTTAGTTCACTCGTGGTAGATACCTTGTGCGATGAGCCAGGGGATGCTGGTGAGGATATTGCCGTGGCTTGTTTCTATTTCGACTCCACAGCCCAAAAGGAGCAGTCTGCGGCGAGTGTATTGGGCGCTTTTCTAAAGCAGGTCGTGGGTGGTCTTAAGGAAATTCCCAAAGAAATAACAGATGCGTTCCAAAGGCATAAAAAATTCATTGGTGGTCGGAAACTACAACCCCCGGAGATTGTGAGGATAGTGGGAAGTTTCTCATCTATGCAGCCCACGTTTTTCTGTCTCGACGCAATAGACGAATGTACTGCGGCAGATCGAGCCAATATCCTTCTATCACTCAAAGAGATCACCAAAACATCCCCGACCACTCGAGTGTTCTTAAGTGGGAGACCACATGTCGGCGGCGAAGTGGAAAAGCATCTCGCTGAAGGAGTAGCATTTGTATCAATAAACCCCCTAAAGGGTGACATGATCCGATACATCCACAAAAAACTTGCCGAAGACCCGACTCCGGACGAGATGGATGAGAGATTGGAGGCGGAAATTGTAAAGAAGATTCCGGAAACTGCCGCAGAGATGTGAGTATCATCGGCTAAATAGTAAACCCTGCCCAACTCTCCGCTGATAGATATATATCTAGATTTCTGCTAGTCTCTCTGAATCTCGACGTAATTCTCCAGGAGACTAGCATCCATCAACGGCGGGAAAGGCTCCAGGTAATGACGGACGGGTTGGGCCTAGAAGATGTCTACGGCCCAACGTTAGAACGGATCAAGGCACAAGGTGGTCAGAGATGTAAGCTCGGGGTGACGGCTCTGATGTGGATATGTCATTCAGAACGGCCGCTGGGGGCGGAGGAGCTATGCCAGGCCTTGACCATCAAAATTGGAGCCACAGATTGCAACGCTGACAATGCTTCCTCAATCCGGACAGTGCTAAGTTGCTGCCAAGGACTTGTTATGCTGGATAAAGAAAGTTCGACTGTTCGACTAATCCACCACACACTCCAGGAGTATTTGACCAATGGTCGCAACATTTTCCAGAGCCCTCACTCTGCAATTGCGGAGACTTGCTTGACATATCTGAATTCGCAGCAGGTAATGGCTTTTTCGGGCTCTCGTGTTCAGAGCATTCAACATTTGCCCTTTCTAGAATATTCGTCTTTATACTGGGGAGTTCACATGAAAATGCAACTCACGGACAGTAGCAAAATTCTAGCACTCCAACTCTTCAGCCGCTACGAATGTCATATGTCAATTCGGATACTCTTAGGACACACACTCGGTCAAAATCCTCTTGGTTCTATTGTAGACTTTTACAAGTTTGCGGGACTGCACTGTGCGTCTATATTTGGCCTTGCGGAGGTTGCGAGGGCTCTGACAATGGTGGATGGTGTCGATATAAACAGCATCGATGAAACTGGTGCCACGCCGCTCTTATGGGCTGCGATGAGTGGACATGAGGCGGCAGTAGAGTTCCTACTCGGACGGGAAGGAGTTGACCCAGATAAGCCAGACGATGGAGACCGGACACCTCTCTCTTGGGCTGCCGGGAACGGGCATGAGGTAGTGGTGAGGCTGTTACTTGGGCGGAAAGATGTCAACCCCGATAGGTCAGGCACAAACGACCGAACGCCAATCTCGTGGGCTGCTGAGAATGGCCATGAGGCAGTGGTAAAGCTGTTACTTGGGCAGAAAGACGTCAACCCCGATAGGCCAGACAAAAACGGTCAAACACCAATCTCGTGGGCTGCCGAGAATGGATGTGAGGCAGTCGTGAAGCTGTTACTGAGCCGGCAAGACGTCAACCCCGATAAGCTAGACATGTGGGACAGAACACCGATTTCGTGGGTTGCCCGGAACGGGCATGAGGCAGTGATGAAGCTATTACTCGAAAGGGAAGACATCAACCCAGATAGGCCTGACACCCACGGCCACACACCCATTGCCTTGGCTGCTGAGAATGGACATGAGGCCGTGGCGAAGTTGCTACAGGGGCACAAAGATATATAAGGCCGAACACACTCTTGTCTCCTGCTACAAGGACCGGTTAGAGTGTTACAAAGCTGATAGTAGATTTCCAAGCCCTATCCGCACCGCCGACTACTCTTAAAGATAGTTATTTTTTAACTTTGTGTTCTAACTCTCCCCGCTTTCTTTGTGGTACCAAGCACGTCTCCCTCTCAGTGATCTCACCAATTCCCTTGGCTCTTGTTCAGCTCTCAGGCATTCGCCATGACACCCCCTTGTTGATTTCGCCCCTCCTGCCCTCTTTTGTCCCGACAGCTGCGCAACTAAGGTCTTTTGGAGGTGATTTTTCCCATTAGGTCTCTTGAGAATCTATTCACATATTTCCTATGAGGGCCCTTCACTATCTGTTGGTGCCAGAACCACGACCCATGATCCTTTTCTTTTATATTCAACTCTGGTATTATCTCAGTCAAAGTGGGCAGCTGTACTCCAAGGCTCTGCCCGCAGCATGAAGTTCAGGCTAACTTTTTTATAATATCTAATATTGTTGGTTCACAATAGATGTCACTTTCAGTGCATTCCGTCTTCCCTATACTTTCTATTTCCTCTCCTCTTCTCATTTCTCCTGTGAATTTAGAAATGCATTATCTGCCAAGTTATTTAGATACAGAATATAAATAGTTGGGCAAGAGGTCTATGGTTAGGACTTTTACTACCGTGGCGACAGGGATGCTTTAACCCATAATATCTAGCCGGGTTGCCGAAACGAGTCAGTATGGAAAAACCTTACTTAATTATATGTCACAACATTCTTGATTGGAGTATGCGGTTATATTCAGAGGGTATTTTGACAAGAAAACTATTGAATTTCTACTGCATTCTCTCTCCTCGATAATACCACCACTACCCCGTAATTGAGTATAATCAATAGAACAAGCCCTAATCCTTCGCCAATAGCTATGCTCATCTTGACTTTATGACCTTGTCGAAAAACCCCCCCTCCTCCCCTGTTTGTTTGCCACGTGAATTTAGCAAAACCCTGTCTTCAACCTCTAGTAAGTTGGGATAAGATCATTCAGCTAGCCCTCTTGCTTGTTCCTTAGATGCTTTGTGGTCGTGCCATCCAGTTATGCAAGTGAGCTTTAGAGTGAGGGTGACCGGCTTTGTTTCGTCCCCCGGAGTACCAGTGTTTGGGAGAAACCTCCGTCTTATGCGCAGGGTTCAGAATAGTCTGACGGGTCAAGTCTCGGAAGCAGGGCCAGGCTCGTCATTTCTGGTGGATGACAATCGCTGGGCCTCACTAACTCGGGTGGTCCGGTCCGGTCTGGACTGGCCTGGCCTGGGACCAGTCTTTGTAAAAGATTGCATAGTCATGTAATATCACTCACTTAGGGCACCGAAAAAAATATGATACTCGTGAACCCATTTTCGCCGCCCCTAATCTAAGTGAGGCACTCTCTCCATTAGGAGTATGTAGCTATATTCGGAGGTATGATAGCCGTGAAACAATTGAATTTCCGCCGTACCCCGCCCCCTCGATAACACGACGCCACCCCCACAGCAGAGCATGATCAATGAAGGAAACCTTAGACCAATGGCGGGGGCCATATTGATCAATATATCATACGATATTATGAGGAACTCGTTGAAAAAACCCTCCGCTCTGGTGTTTCTCTATTTCTTGTGAATTTAGCGAAAGCCGTCTTCAAACACTGGCTAGTTAGGGTGACATTACCGAGACTCACCCTGTCGTTATCCCCTCGGTGGTTGGTGGTCGCGCCACTCGGTTATGCAAGCACATTGTAGGACGCGGGTGATAGACTTCGTCCCTCCTCCCCGAGTTCTTGGGAAACAGCTCCCTCTTATGTCTTGAGGGGGGATAAAAAAACGTAAAATGGAAAAGACACCAAACTACTGTATGATGCCAATATCTATGCTGATTGGTCATGCCCCAAGTCCGAACATAACTTAGGCCGGGGGTTTGAAGGGCATTCAGGATGTTACTCGCAATACTACCACAAACCCACACAACCGGAATACCACTCATGTAGTCTATACACAGCACCGAGTACTCGTAGGACGCAAAGCAGGACACCTTGGCATAAAATCTACTGCGCAAAAACTAACTCCATGCTCCAATCAGTAATTAGTACGGTGGAGTTGATTTTTTTTTATTTTTTATTTTGTCAGGGCTAAACCCCTTTTAACACTGAATTTGATGCCAAAGGGTCCCCCGTTGAGTCATCCCACTTGGTGCTGCGTCTACTCGAGTACCGTACGAGTACAGTAAACTCTCGTTAAATCCACTATCGTACTACCCATGGGCCTCGGATGCTCCCGATCAGAGACAACACATCCTGAAGGAATAATGTTTTCCAGACACGAATAAATTACTTAAGATGAGCCTATTGGATCTCATAACTGGTATTCGTAATTTTGTTAACCTACTCCGCTAAGCCAATAGCTGTTTAGACCGTGATTTCCAATGGTGGATTTAACGAGAGTTTACGGTAGACAGCACGAACCATACTCTCTCTTTTCCTGCCACTAGCCGTTAGGTTTTGGTTCATGTGGCACAGAGAACCAGCGTGCGAACTCGGCACGTGAAGGGCATGGGATGAGGCTCTGCCAAGCGACCCGGGTAGCGTGCGAGCATGGATACCCTCCTCGAGTAGACAGGGGTAGAAGAAAGATCTGGGCACCCACTAGACATCGTGGCATTTCTTAGCTTCGCTAGTCGCTAGATAACTGACTCGAGCATGGAAGTAATTTTAATCGGCAGTGTTGCCGGCTTGCTAACAGGGGGTTATACTGTACGGTTAAAATTATAGGCTGGTGTTATAATAGTCCTCGAATTGAATGTGTTAGAGACCGGGTCTCTTAAAGAACAGAAGAACAGTGGCCTGCAGAGTGGTTTGCGCTGAGGTACTGATAAGGATTAGAGGGCATGAACCGATATCGATTGGAATCAATCAGAGCCTAGTAAATATTTTCTTAGCCCCATGATAACCATGAAGGCGCTTTGATCTAATGCCGACAACCAATTCCTTGGAGGTATTTAAAGCCACTGTTAAGCTTGCCGATTCTGTCACCCGAGAAGGGCTTGGTTGGAGGGATGTTCACATTCACATTAAAATCGGTTTCCATGCCAATAGCTATTATATAGAGTGGCTATTTCTACCACCTGCCCAGGCGGTAACCTGAGGCGCGGCATTGGTTTCACAAAGTTTAGGAAGAGTGGTTGAGCCAAGTCTTCATCCGCTATGCTGTGCAATGGTGATAAGCCCCGCTTTTCGCCTACCGTCGAGAATTGAACCGCCTACCGGTAACTCTACAATACCTCAGCAAGCTACACTTGAGCATATTCCGAAGAGTGAGGAGCGGGGGAACATCTACAGATCTACAGATTCTAGCTCCGTTACCAAGTCCCCTTATAATCCTGATCCCCGAAGATATAATTCGGCCAATACTACAGTTGCCAAAATTGAAGTAGCAGCCTTTTCAATTCCACCGTTCCCAAGAGCATAACGACGATTATTTTAATACTACCGGCTCTCAAGATCATAATACTAACCATTTTTCCCACAATACCAATAGTTTCAACATGCTCAACGATCAAGACATTACGGTCACCGATGATCGGTTGGAAATCCTGACTTGGTTGTCACCTCTCGAACCCCACTTACGGCACCACAACCTTCAAATAAACCGCATTAAGGGTGTGGGTGAATGGCTTCTGCGCAGAGAGGAATTTCGAAGCTGGAGGAACGGTGATGGCCAAGGTGAATCGCAAAAGGCAATTATATTTTGCTCCGGGAATCTAGGGGTCGGCAAGACCTATATCAAGTAAGAGACGCGACCTCAGGGGGAGAGAGCACGAGGCTGGATATTTTTGCTAACCAGTTAAAATTTCAGTTCACTAGTAATAGATGCCTTGTGCGATGAGCCCGGAGAGGCCGGAGAGGATATTGCGGTAGCTTGTTTCTATTTCAACTACACGGCCCGGGGGGAACAGTTTGCGGCGGGTGTGTTAGGCGCTCTTCTAAAGCAGGTTATCGGTGGTCTTAAGCAAATTCCCAAAGAAATAACGGATGCGTTTCAAAGGCATAAAAAATTCATTGGTGGTCGGAAATTACAACTTCCGGAGATCGTGAAGATGTTGGGAAGCTTCTCGCTTACCCAGCGCACATTTTTCTGCCTAGACGCTCTGGACGAATGCGCTGCACCAGATCGAGCCAATATCCTTCTCTCACTCAAGGAAATCATAAAAACATCCCCAACCACTCGCATTTTCTTAACTGGGAGACCACATGTCGGTGGTGAAGTGGAAAAGAATTTCCCTTCGAGAGAAGTATGTGTATCGATAAGTCCCCGGCATGGTGACATTATCCGGTACATCCACAAAAAACTTGCAGAAGATGCAACTTCGGATGAGATGGATGAGGAATTGGAGGCCGAAATTGTAAAAAAGATTCCGGAAACTGTATCAGGGGTGTGAGTATGATTAGCTGAATAGGGAATTTTGCATAAGCTATTCGCTGACCGATATATCTAGATCTCTGTTAGTCTCTCTGAATCTCGATGCAATTCTACAGGAGACTACCGTCCACCGGCGGCGGGAAAGGCTCCAGGTAATTACCGACGAGTTGAGCCTAGAAAATTCCTACGGTGCAACATTAGGTCGGATCAAGGCACAGGGCAGTCACAAATCAAGACTCGGGATGACAGCTTTAATGTGGATATGTCATTCGGAACGGCCGCTGAGAGCGGAGGAGCTATGCCAGGCCTTGGCCGTAGAAATAGGATCGACGGATTACAATACCGGCAATGCTCCCTCATTACGGACAGTGCTAAGCTGCTGCCAAGGACTTGTTGTGGTGGATAAGGAGGGATCGACTGTTCGACTCGTCCACTACACTCTCCGAGAGTATTTGACCGGTCATCGCAACATTTTCCAGAGTCCTCACTCTACAATCGCAGAGACCTGTTTGACATATCTTAATTCGCAGCAGGTAATGGCCCTTTCGGGCTCTCGTGTTCAGAGCATTCAACACTTGCCCTTTCTAGAATATTCGTCTTTATACTGGGGAGTCCACATGAAAAAGGAACTCACGGATTGTGGGAAAATGCTTGCACTGAAGCTCTTTAGCGACTACGAATATCATATATCAATTGGGCTGCTCTTGGAACACATGCTCGGTCAATATCCTCTTCGTTCCATTGGGGGCTTTTATCAGTTCACGGGACTGCACTGTGCATCCATATTTGGCCTTGTTGAGGTTTTGAGGGCTTTGACAAAGATGGATGGTGTCGATATAAACGGCATGGACGAAACCGGCGCTACACCCCTCTTATGGGCTGCTATGAGTGGACATGAGACAGTAGTAAAATGGTTGTTCCGACGGGAAGATATCAGCCCCGGTGGGCCAGACCACAGCGGCCGAACACCAATGTCGTGGGCTGCCGGGAATGGACGTGAGGGAGTAGTGAAGCTCCTACTTGGGCGGCAAGACGTCAATCCCAATAGGCCAGAATGTAGGGACCAAACACTAATCTCACTGGCTGCCCAGAATAGATGGGAGGAACTACGGAAGCTCTTCCTTCAGCGGGAAGACATCGACCCCGATGGGCCAGACAAAAGCGGCCGAACACCAATATCGTGGGCTGCCGGGAATGGGCGGGGGGCTGTAGTGAAGATATTACTTGAACGAAAAGACGTCAACCCCAATAAGCCAGACTATAGGGACGGAACACCGATCTCGTGGGCTGCCGAGAATGGATATGAGACAGTGGTGAAGCTGTTACTTACGCGGAAAGACGTCAACCCCGATAGGCCAGTAGCGTGGAGCAAAGCACCCATCTCGTTGGCTGCTAAGAATGGACATGAGGCAGTGGTGAAGCTGTTACTTGGACGGAAAGAGGTCAACCCTGATAGGGCGAACTATGAAGACCGGACCCCGATCTCGTTAGCTGCCGAGAACGGACATGATGCAGTGGTGAAGCTCCTGCTTGGGCGGGAAGACATTAATCCCGATAGACCAGACCGCGGAGGCCGAACACCACTTTCATGGGCTACCAAGAATGGATATGAGGCAGTGGTGGGCCTGTTACTTGGGCGGAAGGACGTCAACCCCAATAGGGTAGAGGGGTGGGACACCACACCCATCGCGGTGGCCGCCGAGAACGGACATGATGCAGTGGTGCGCCTCTTCCTTGAGCGGAAAGACATCAACCCCGATAGGCCAGGAAAATGGGACAAAACACCGATCTCGCTGGCCGCCGAGAATGGACATGAGGCAGTGGTGAAGCTCTTACTTGGGCGGAAAGACGTCAATCCCGATCAGAGAGGACTGTGGGGCAGATTGCCGATCTCGTTAGCTGCTGCGAATGGACACGAGGCAGTGGTGAGACTATTGCTTGAGCGGAAAGACGGCAAACCTGGCAGACCCGACGTATGAGGCTTACCGCACTCTCATATCCTACTAAGAGGAGGTACCAGGGTGGCACAAAGTTGATAGCAGATCACCGGGTCCTACCGGTGTCGGGCTCTCACACTACTGCCCTTTAGTTGGATGGTGTGTCGCGCGTGCCGGATCCACCCTGCGTGTGTGTTGCTGTGACCTCCTACTATGCCGGATAATATATCGATGGTGAAATGCTCTGATGCCGTATTGCTTAATTGACTGAACAAGGGTAAGATGACAGAGAAAGCAATGGACCCAATTGAAATAGATGGAACGATCTCTATTTATTGATTGCCTGGGTGTCGGTTGGTTGGTTGTCTAATTACAAAAAGAGAAAGGAGGCTTATCAGCAGAAAACTCTGCGTGCCAAGCTATCTACTACACTAGGGTATCAATGGGTGCGCGAACACCCTCCCAAATGCTAAAACTACCCTAAGACAATTCCCTGCGCCACACCGGTACCGCCCACCAATCCCCAAGCGATATAATAATATATCATACTATAATACTTCCTAGCTATCCCCTAGCCCTAACCTTCACGGTATTCCTGTGGTATCAAGGGCATATCCCTCCCGGTGGCCTCACCGCTTTTATGAGCTCGTGCGCGATTCCCAGGCGTCCAATGCCATCTCGTTGATTTTCCCTTCTCTCTCCACTTCCTCTCCTGTCTTTCCTATGATACAACTGCCATCTTTTGGGGTGACTCTTCGCACGAGATCCTTTGCGAATTTATTTCCACGCCTTTTCCGGAAAGGTCCTTCTTCACCCTCTATCCCGGTGCCGGAATAATAGCCCATAATCCTTTCCCCTATTTTCAAATTCAGTGTAATATAAGTGGAAGTGGTGTATTTCACTCTAGATTGGGGTTACGGCGTGAGGTTTGACCTAATTTTTATGATATCTAATTATATCATGGTTTCCGGTTTACAATTAATTTTGATATCTTCGTTCTACCCTTTGCTACTCCCCTTCTTTTATCTCTGCTGTGAACATAGATGTACGCTAGATACTAGGTTACTTAGAAATCCTGTACTAATGGCAGGGCAATAATCCTGTGGCTCGGACGTTCACCACGTGCGGGATAGGGAATGTTTAAGTTGTGATATAATATCCAACCGGACCTCTGCAATGAATGAGCATTCAAAAGGACTATTAGCATCACGAGTCACCGAATTCCAAACGTGGTTCGAAGGACTCCTCCTCTTACGAAGTCATTCTATTGTGGTGTACCATACTGTAGAATACCTCCTATTTTCACCAATACCAACCCTCCTTTCTGAGGTAGTTTAGAATCGATGAAGTAAACCCTAACCCTATAGAAAGACGAACGAGAAATAGCGCAATGTACTCTACCGCATAATCTCTCTATTTTCAAGGTACGATATCAATGGAATAGCAAAATAGAACTAATACAGCCCCCCGTGAGATACCCACCCCAACCAAGTTACCTACTTCTAAGCCGGTCGGCCATTCCGGGGAAAGTAGAGCACGACACCCTTCACCAAAAATCTTATTATCCTACCACACACTTTCTCACAGTAAGAGTTTGGAAGGTAGAATGATATTTTCTTACTCCAGGCCGTTATGACTAGAGTAGCAAAGACTGCTTGGTAAATTTTTTTTTCTTTACCGAGGGAACCTCAATCCAACAAGGCACAGTGCAGTGATTTTGCAGATACTACCAGCAGATCTACGTTATGCATGGAAAGATTTTGTGATACCAGTACCCTTGTAAACGGAGAATGCGCATACAATACCACCACCAACGGTCCTCGCCTCCAGACCCCCGGCAATACTTGATCCTAGCTGCAGGTCCAAGCATTCCCTTGCAGTTTCTCATAGTGAACTACCACTTCGACAGTGGCAAAGGGAAAAACTTACGGGGACCTTGGCACTGATACTTTATGATATACGGGTAGCTACTCAGCAGTTGTATTTTATCGGTTATTTCGCATCACATCACGATACTGAAATATTAATGTATGATACACTCCCGTTTGAAAGGGCTTCATAACCGCACTAAACAGTTCATTCATGTACCGGTAGTTGTGGCTGGCGTAGTATAGGTGCCGGCCGAGCAACAGCCACAATGACATAAATTAACCAGTGTGGCTACGAGGAATTTTCAAACGGGAGCGAACTAAGCACCCAATTCTAGCAGGGGAGAAATTTTCATCTACGAAGGTACAGCACGTAAGTTTTGAATATTCTACTAGCAGGGGGTGTTACGCTAGCAGGGCTGTGATAACTCCCTGTGATGATAACTCGCCGTTGCAAGTGCTACCGGAATCGGGTACAATACGTTCACCTTTCCTCCTTCAGAGCATATTATTCCCATCGCTAAAGTTCTTGCGCACAAATTGAGTTGTGATACCGATCAACGAGAAAAAAAAGAAAAAAAAAACCCCCCAAAATCCCATGCCAGTAGTTTGCGTGCGAGTAACTTACAATTACCATAGGTGTTCAATTATTTTTGATTCTTAACTTTACAGCAACAACCATGCCGGAAAAGGACCCCCTAACTTTCATACCAAGCCCCTAGGTCAAACAAACGTGGGGCTAAGAGAAACAGAGGTCTGGTGGAAGTTGTGGTAGAATGGAACATGATAGTTGCACAAAACAAGATAATGCTTAACCCCACTTGATTCGCTGGTGCTACCTGCCCGCCGTACTTGTAACGGCCGGCGTGGTATTGGTTTCGCAAAGCTTAGGAGGATGGATGGACCAAGTCTTCATCATCTGCCAAGCTACCGTAGGCGATTGTGATAAACCCCGCTTTTCTTTCACTCCCCAGAATCCTATCACCAAACACTTCTGTACCTCATCAGCCTATCTTCTATAATATTCCAAAGCGCTAGATACAGAAAAATTTCTCTAGATCTTGCTCCACTACCGAGTCCCCCCATACTCCTAATCCCCCGGATATAATATTTCTATTCATAAATTACCACTAGCTATCAAAATCATAATAGCAATTTTTTCTTAATACTACCGGCTCTCAAAATCAGGATACTAGCCCCCACAAGACCGATAGTTTCAACATGGAAAATGACTATGACATTGCTGTTGCCGATGATCGGTCAGAAATCCTGACCTGGTTGTCGCCTCTCGAGCCCCACTTGCGGCACCACGACATTCAAACAAACCGGGTTAAGGACGCGGGCGATTGGTTTCTACGCACAGAGGAATTTCGAAGCTGGAGGAACGGCGATGGCCAAGGTGAATCGCAAAAGGCAATTATATTTTGCTCCGGCAATTTAGGGGCCGGCAAGACTTACATTAGGTAAGACATGCGATGTCAAAGATGGAAAACACAAGGCTGGGTATTTTTTCTAACGAGTTTCGGTTTTAGTTCACTCGTAATAGACACCTTGTGCGATGAGCCGGGAGAGGCTGAAGGAGATATTGCCGTGGCCTGTCTCTATTTCGACTCCACGGCCCAAAAGGAACAGTCTGCGGCCAGTGTGTTAGGTGTTCTTCTGAAGCAGGTTGTCGGTAGTCTTGAGCAAATCCCCAAAGAAATAACGGATGCCTTTCAAAGGCATAAAAAATTTATTGGTGGTCGGAAACTGCAACTTTCGGAGATAGTTAAGTTGCTGGGAAGCTTCTCGTCTACCCAGTGCACATATTTCTGTCTCGACGCTGTGGACGAATGCGCTGCGCCAGACCGAGCGAAGATCCTTCTCTCACTCAAGGAGATCATCAAAATGTCCCCGACCACTCGAGTGTTCTTAACAGGGAGACCGCATGTCGGTGATGAAGTAGGAAAATATCTCCCTGGAGCAGTAACCCCCGTGTCAATAAACCCCCGAAAGGATGATATTATCCAATACATCCACGCGAAACTTGCAGAAGACACAACCTCAAATGAGATGGATGAGAGATTGGAGGCAGAAATCGTGAAGAAGATTCTAGAAAATTTCTCAGAGATGTCAGTATGATCCGCTACATAGAGGATCCCGTCAAAGCCATCTGCTGACTGATATATATCTAGATTTCTCTTAGTCTCTCTGAATCTCGATGCGATATTGCAAGAAACCACTATTCATCGGCGGCGAGAAAGGCTCCGAGCAATGGCTGATGGATTTTGCCCAAGAGATGCCTACCGTGCAACCTTAGATCGGATCAAGGCACAGGGGGATCAGAAATCTAGGCTCGGGATGACTGCTCTGATGTGGATATGTTATTCGGAGCGGCCCTTGAGAGCGGAGGAGCTATGTCAGGCCTTGGCTATGGATCTAGGGTCAACGGATTACAACGCTGCCAACGCTCCCTCAATAGAGACAGTGCTAAGCTGCTGCCAAGGACTTGTTGTGGTGGATAAGGAGGGATCGACTGTTCGACTCGTGCACTGCACTCTCCGAGAGTATTTGACCGGTCATCGCAACCTTTTCCAGAGTCCTCACTCTACAATTGCAGAGACCTGCTTGACATATCTGAATTCTCAGCAGGTGATGGCCCTTTCGGACTCTCAACACTCGCCCTTCCTGAAATATTCATCTTTATACTGGGGAACCCACATGAAGGAGGAACTCACGAAGCATGGGAAAACGCTTGCACTGAAACTTTTCAGTCACTACGAATGCCATGTTTCAATTAGGCTGTTCTTGGAACACATGCTAGGGGGCCATCCTCTTCGTTCGATTAGCGACTTTCACAAGTTCACGGGGCTACACTGTGCGTCTATATTTGGACTTGTTGAGGTTGCGAGGGCTTTGACAAATATGGATGGTGTCGATGTAAACGGCAGGGATGAAACTGGTGCTACACCACTCCTATGGGCTGCTAAGAGTGGACACGAGGCAGCGGTAAGGTTGTTACTGGGGCAGAAAGGCGTCGACTCCAACAGGCCAGATTTCAACGGCCAAGGGCCTCTCGCCTGCGCTGCTGAGAATGGACATGAGGCAGTGGTAGAGCTGTTACTAGGGTGGGAAGATGTCGAACCTAATAGGCTAGATAAGTGGGAACGGACACCGATCTTGTGGGCCGCCAAGAATGGGCATGTGGCAGCGGTGGAGCGGTTACTCGGACGGAAAGAGGTCAATGCCTATTGGCCAGATTACCACAGTCAAACGGCCATCTCCTGTGCTGCCGAGAATGGACATGAGGGAGTGGTGAGGCTACTACTAGGCCAAGAACACGTCAACCCCGATAGGCCTGATACGTAGGACCGAACGCCAATATTGTGGGCTGCTGAGAATGGACATGAGGCCGTGGTCAAGCTATTACTTGGACGGGAAGACGTCAACCCCGATAGTCTAGACTCTTGCGGCCAAACACCAATCTCGCGAGCTGCCCAAAATGGACATGAAGCAGTTGTGAAGCTCTTACTCGGGCGGGAGGACGTTATCCCGGATAGACCAGACCAATCCGGCCGGACTCCAATCTTGTGGGCTGCCGGGAATGGACATGAGGCAGTGGCTGAGCTATTAGTCTGGCGGAAAGACGTCAGCCTCTTTAGATCAGACTGCAGCGGCCATACACCAAGCTTGCTGGCTATCGAGAATGATCACGAAGCAGTGATAAAACTGCTACGTAGGGCCTTGGAGGATGCCCAGAAGCGATGTGAGACTGAGTGGAAGATGCTAGCTGGATGGAGAGACAACCCAGACATATGAGGCCTACCGCACTCTCCTATCCAGCCAAAAAGAAGGATCAAAGTGCCACCAAGTTGATAGCCGACCTCTAAAACCTCCCCGTACCACGGGAATAATCGTGAAGATGCACAATACATCCTTGCTCCCCTCGAGCCCCAACCTTCATAACCTCCCTTGTTTCACCAAAGGCTTTCCCCCTAGTAACCCCATCCCCACCTTTCGCTCTTGCTCAACTCCCAGGCATGCGCTCCATCTCGCTGATTTCACCGCCGCCCGCCCCCTCCTTTCCTTATAACCAGGAAATTGCAATCTTTTAAAGGTGATTTTCCGCACTGGGCCCCTTGAAAACCTCTTTACGTATCTCTTACGGGGACCCCTTCACTATCTATCATGTTGTGGAGTAATTGCTCTCGATTCTCTCTTATTTTCGAGTTCGGTGTAAGTCGAAGTGGAGATCGTACTCCAGGGCTGTGGTCGTGGCATGAATTTTGGGCTCACGTTTTCATGATATCTCATTCTGTCCCGGCTCAGGGTGAACAAAATAGATTTTGCTTTCCTTGTATTTTTATTATTCTTGTTCTCCGCACTTTCTTATATTTTCTCCCCTTCTTTGAATATCGATCCACGTTAGATACTATGTTATTTAGAGACAATATACTTATGGTACGGTGAGGGGTCTATGGTTAGGGCACTACCATCGTTGTGACAAAGAACACCTTAACTTAACTTGTGACATCCTCCCCCATCATGTGAGTGAACAAGAATCTACAGACCTTATTGCCATGATACATGCTGGGATTTCTTGACAAGAGTATGCGGTTATATCCGAAGGGTATCTACGAAACTATGGAATCTCCACTAGTTCATTCTCAATCCTCATCCTCGATAACATGACCACTACCCCTATGAGTTATAATCAATGAAGAAGTAACCCTAACCCTTCACAAACGAAGAGTTGGAAGGATATAAATATCGCACGGCGCGGCCTCGCTACTTTGAAGGTATCAATGAAAGACAGACATAATTGATATCCCATGCGAGATGCCTATCACAACAAATATACCTACCCTCAAGCTAGGCGACCATTATGGCACAAGCAGAACCTAACTCTCCCCGTGAGAATCTTATCATTCTCCCACACCCCTTCTGCCAGCAAGAGTTCGGTTTTCATAATTATGTTTTCTTACTCCTGGTGATTTGTACTCGAATAGTGGAGTTTTTTTCCCTTTCCATTTTTCCATAATCGCCCACCTTCAATACAACAAGGCATAGTTGTCTGCTTCAGCATATACAGCCTACAAGTTCAGATTTTATCAATCAAAGCAGAGCCAAATAATGGCCATGGCCGTACTCCCTTTTACGCAACAGGTTTATGGGCTAGTCGGTTTAGGATTTGCTAGTCTTAGGCCACCTTCTGGTCCGTGATTGAGAGAAGGAAACTGACAGCACTATTTTCCGGTGGTGGCTGTGTCGTAGTACCGGGTGATACTTTCTCCCTTTCCCTTTCCATTAGCTCTTTAGCCTTTGATTCGTGTAGCATAATACTTGACATGCGAATATCTAAGATGAGACACGAGTGACACCTGGTGACGGTGCTGGAAGGCTCACAAATAGGGATAGAACCGATCAAAGTGTCTAGGGTGTACGAGCATACCAGTGCATATGGGTGGGGAAGAAACTAAGAGTATACCAAGCATAGTAGCCTCTTTAAACCTAGCGCGCTATCATATCATACAGAAAATCGGGTTTGTAGTTTTGCCAGCTTGTTAACAAAAGGTGTCACGCCTCTGGGTGGGATTTGGATCCACTGATTGTTGGCTGATATGCAAGGGTACTCATAGTATTGAAGGATTTAGATATATTAGGTCTCTTGGGGGGGTGATGGAAATCGTGGCCTGTGGAGTGGTTTGCGCAGTGGTGTCGATAAGGGTCAGCGGGCCTGAGCTGACATCTATACAGTCTAATCGGAAAGACATGTAAATACCTTTCCTATCATTGCGATATGAAGGGGTGTAACTCGATGTTACCGAAGCGCTTCAATCTCACGCTAGGATGATTTATCTGTTTGAGGAATTCAGAGTTCCGGCTAAGGCTGCCCGTTACAAAACCGAGTGAAGGCTACTTTGGAGGTGCTTTCACTCTCAAAATAAAACGCCGGCTCCTATCAAGTTAGCGGGGAGCCCTGGAGTGGCCGTTTCTACCACCTGGCCTGCCTTAGCCACAGGCATGATATTGGTTTCACAAAGCTCAGGACGCATGATTAGACCATGCACCCATCGCCAAAGCTGGGCAACTGCGATAGACCCCGCTTTTCTCCTACTCTCTAAAATTCTATCACCTAACACTACCGTACCTCATCAACCCATCCTCTACAACGTCCTAAAGAGAGAGGAACAGAAAAATGTCCCATCAAGATCCCGCTACCGGTAATACGAATTCTTTTAATATTACCGGTTTACTAAACCACAGCACTAACTTTCTTAACAACAACAACCGCTGTTTCAACACAAATAATACCAACATTACCATCACCGATGACCGGTCTGAAATTCTGACTTGGTTGTCGCCTCTCGAGCCCAACTTACGCCATCATGACCTTCAAACACGTAGAGTTAGAAACGTGGGAGACTGGCTTTTGCGCACAGAGGAATTTCGAAGCTGGAAGTGCTGTGATGGCAGAGGTGAATCGCCAAAAACGACCATATTTTGCTCCGGAAATCCGGGGGTCGGCAAGACTTACATCAGGTACGAGACGCGATATTAGAGAAAGGAAGCGCAAGGTTGGATATCATTTTGACAAGTCGCAATTTTGTTCGTGCCTAAAGCACTAAAGAAGGAATGAACAAAAGTGCAATCACGATAGGCACTAAAGGGCAAAACTGCGGAGATGAAGGATCGATACTCTCTAACTCTCGTACGCTCTAGCTAAGGACAGGATAGGAAACATATATCTCCATCTAAACAATCAAACACTCCCAAAACTAAACGAACACTAAGGAAACAAATGCTGCTGACAAACCCAATCTCCAGCACTCTAGAACCATCCTGATATCTCATGATCCTCCATGATCCACAAAACCTGAGCCTCAACAAT
>Ga0307507_10005979_pt1 | contig 19278 bp, 17 predicted proteins | sample 7_EM_MG_FD_207223 | JGI IMG/M metagenome (GOLD analysis project Ga0307507, IMG submission 207223) | Populus trichocarpa ectomycorrhiza microbial communities from riparian zone in the Pacific Northwest, United States - 7_EM | ecosystem: Host-associated > Plants > Roots > Unclassified | place... | reverse complement strand
TCAGAAGGGAATCAGAGGGGAGAGGGGTGGTGGTAGCGTCACCCTCCTAGGCAAAAGAGCCATCAGAAGAGGGGAGAGGGGGTGGATGTTGACGATGAAAACTCATGGTGTTGAGTTTTCAATCGCCTGAGGTGTGAGGAGATCGTTCGTGCCCAAATCCCATGCCTTTTTTTTCTCTTTTTTTTTTTTATCATGCGTTCATTGTTTTTAGGTACAAGAAGCTTCGTGCAGCACTAGCTATGGAAAGAACAAAACCTATAAATCAAAACAAACAACAAAAGAAACCAATATCTCTCTTCCTCCCCGGTGACTGAAAACTTCTTCTTAGCCTAAAAACCACTCGGCTATCGTTCCTCTCGGAAAAAAATATAAGAAAAAAATAACAACGCAAACTACTTCTCATCTGCGCGTTTTTTGCAAGGAAAAACTTATATGGAAAAATCAAAGCCAGCCAGCAACCATACCCGTACACAAAAAACACATTTACAAGGAAAAACCTCACACGCAGGACTAGCTAGAACTTCGGGGACGGGGGGTGCCTGTTGTCGGGGGAAAAAAATTCTCGGGGGTCATGTCCGGGGGGAAGCCGGTCTTCGTGGTCACGATGTACTCGCCAAGGGCGTGCAGCAGGAGGGGTTCGGTCCATAAATTGGGGTCTTGGCCGAGGGCGGAGACGTCTTTCAGTAGGAGGTCTCGGTCCCTTTCTCGGGCAGGGTAGGAGAGGATGCCGTGCTGGAAGGTATCGGGTTCGATCCCGCATCGTGGGCAGGTGAGGTCGTGGTCCTCGTCGGACCAAGATGGGTGGGCGGCCCGGTAACTCTTCCCTGCTCGCATTTGGTGGATCCTTCCCGCCACGAACTGTCCTAGGCCCATGAAGGGGTTGGGGGTGAGGGACGGGGGGTACTCGTAGTACGGAGGTGTGGGGTCGTCTTCGGCCCCGTCTTGGAGGAGCATGCGCCTAGCCCAGGCCCGTAGCGCCTGGTAGGTCTTCTTCATGAGCTCTGGTGGGGGGATAATAGTCCCTGGCGGGGGGAGGGTGTGTAAGACAAGAGGGAGGCGCGTGAGGCCTTCCTATAGCGGTATGGTGAGGTGAGTGAGGGCGTCGACCGGTAGGTGTTTCCTCAGGGGTGGGGAGGGGACTTTCGTTTGCCAGTCAAGGGGGAGGTACACAGAGGAGAGGCCCTTCGTAAGGTGTCTGGACGAGTCCTGAGCCCTAAAGGAGGAGAGGGAGGGGAAGGTTGCCGGGCACCTTGCCGCAGCCGGGTTCGCGTATGGGGGGGCGCAGGCTACCCTGCGGGCGGCCAGTCGCCTTCGGTATCGACAGTAAGAGACGATAGGGGTGAGGCAGGCCTCGCGGGCCAGGATAGAGGTGGGGGTAGAGAAGAAATTATTCGTCGTCCATCATTGGACCCTGCGCCAGAAGCTGTTCATCCCTCTGAGCGCGATGTAGGTCGGGGTGAGGAGGTCGGCGCCATACGTGACTATGGGGCAAAGGAGACCGGTAGCTATGCGGTGGCATAAGAAGGGACGTACGCCCCCTCCGGGAGAGGAGAGCCGTTTGACGAAGGAGAAGACAGCCTGGGCCAAAGAAAGCCTGTGTCTGTAGTGGTGAGTGGGGGAGAGGGCGGGGGTGAACCAGTAGCCTAGCCACCTAACGACCTCGGAGGGGTGGAAGAGGTGGTCTTCTAGTACGATGGGGGCTGTTGATCGGGGGGTTCTCTGGCTCGGGGTTCGCCAGTGAATGAGTTCTGTTTTGGGGACCGAGAACGAGACACCTATGTCACGGCCCCTTGCGGATATGGTGGTGAATAGACTCTGTAGGCGGCGTACGTTTCCCCTATAAGATGGGGAGGCCACCGTGATCGAGAAGTCGTCGACGTAGGAGACCATGAGGCCTTTAGGTACCGACATGTGAAGGGGGGCGACGTAGAGGAGGAAGAGGAGGGGAGAAATTGGGGACCCCTGAGGGATGCCGACGGAGACTGGCGAGGAGAGGTTGGGGGAGCCTTGGGAGACTAGGGTGCAGGTTCTTTCCGAAAGGAAGGAGGATATCCAGTCGACCATGTAGGAAGGAACGCGGGAGGCCAGGAGTCTGTCCCGAAGGGTTGAGGCGTTGACGTTATCAAAGCCGGCCTTGATGTCTAGGAAGAGGGTGGAGACCTCCAGCCTGAGCCTTTGGAGGGTCTTAACTTCGTGTGAGAGTGTGAGGCAGGCGTCAGTGGAGCTGAGCCCAGGGAGGGAACCGCATTGGTTTGGGTGTAGGAGGCCTTTGGACTTGGCGATGGCGGACAGACGTCCCTTCATTACCCGTTCAAGGATTTTTGAGATGGTTTTCAGGAGGACGATGATACAGAAGGAAGCAGGGGAGTCGTAGGAGGCCTTGCCGGGCTTGTCCAGGACTACGCCATTGGCGTTCTTCAGCGATGGGGGGTGGTATCCGAACACCACCAGGGGGGCGAGAAGTTCGAGGATAATCGAGGGGTTGACGAGGTTCACCTTTTTCCATACGGAATACGGGATCCCATCGGGGCCGGGGGCCGAGGAGGGCGAGCTCTTGGAGAGGGCGAGCCTGATTTCTTCCACCTTGAGGGGAGGGGCAGAAGGGTTCTTAGCCAGGCGTCCTCTGACAGGGAGGGGGTCCTTTGGGGGAAAGAAATGATCTAGGAGTGCGTTGTTGATTGCGACAGGGTCTGCGGCATCAGGGAGGGAGGGAAATCTGGGGGTCTTTCTTGGAGCGACCAATTGTTTGGCCGTCCAGATGTTGTCCGGGGTGGTCTTTGCGAGGAAATCCGCCCAGTAAGTGGCTTTGGCCCTTTTGATGGCTTTGAAGTAGCCGATCTTGGCCTGCCTTGCTGTGGCGTAAGAATCAGGGTCCCGCCGTTTTTTGGCTCTGCGGGTGGCTTTTGTGAACTCCTTTCGGAGGGTAGTGAGGAGAGGGACCCACCAAGCTTTGGACTTGGGGGAAGGGCGTGATCGGGGTGTGTCGTTCTCGATCACCGTAGTGAGCGCGGAGAGGGCCGAGGAGAACCATTGGTCAAGCTGGTTGGGAGAGGGAGCGTCAGGAGGGGGAGGGACCTGCCACTTCTTGAGTCTGTCAGTGAGCCCAGGCCAGTCGGCTTCCTGCCACCGGGGTCCAGGTTTGTCGTTGTGAGGGGTGGGAGGACGCAGGGAGATCGTGATGGGTGCATGGTCAGACCCCGTAGAGGGAAGTGACGATGCATCCCAGGAGCGGAAGGCGGGGAACATGTGCGGGTTGGCAAATGGCAGGTCTATCGCACCCGGTCTGTGGGTTCCGGAGAAGGGAAACCGCGTGTAAATGCCAGGGGTATTGAGAAGGGTGAAGCCTAGGTCTGTAGCTAGGTCGAAGTAGGGGGCGGATTCATTCTCCTCTCTGGCAGAGAGGAGCCTGGAGGGATCAGTGGCTGCGTTGTGGATGTTCAAGTCGCCTGCGACTAGGTATGGGTATTCGAGGTTCTGGAGGGCGGTCCCGGGGGAGACCGAGTGGGGGTTTGGGGGGAGCGGCCTCGCGTATACGTTGCCGATCCTGAAACGGGGAAAACTAGAGCCAAAACAACCTGGTGGTGTAAATACATCCAGCGCAATAAAGTCATCAGTCTCTGGGGGAAAGAACGGTAGTAGTGCAAATTTTTGCAGAAAACTTAGGGCCACCTAGCAGGCCACCCTGGGCCTAGCCACGGGGGGAGCGAAGGACTTAAACCCAGCACAGCAAGGGAGAAAGCCTTTGGAGGAGGGGGGGTCTTGTAAGAGGACAAGGTCAACGGGGGGACCTTCCGTCAGGGAGGAAAACAAGGAGAGAAACACATCCCAGCTACCCAGGCTGTTGTGTTGAACAAGGGTGAGGCCCAAATCCCATGCCCCGAGGGTGCCCTTATATAGGGGTACTTCCCTCAACCCTAACCCTGTGTGACTCATACTCTCGCATCACCCGACTCATCACTCATAGTGAGTCATAGTGCGAAATCCATCAGCTGACTCGTCCGAGTTAGCTGCGCCCTATCTCGTAACCAATCAAAACCCATAAATCCAGTCATGTGCCCTAACGGGGTCACCTGGGTGAAACCCATGACTCATAACTATTAGTCATGTCCGAAATAGATAAACCAAATGACCACAATCGTGCGCCATGTCAAATATCAACCAATCAAAATAAACCAATGACACACTATTGCGTCATCATGTAAAATCCTATAAGTCAACTGATCTCATAGCGTGAAAGATAACAAACCGATAACTAATAACTATTAGTCATGTGAGAGTCTGCCTTGCTTAGTCACCGTTTGTGACATGGGGCTGCGCCGTGGGGCGTCTAAAGCGAATGGAAACATTAAAATTGCTCACGAATATATAGACGTAGTTTACTTACTTTCCCTGCTCTGACTGCTGTTTCCGTGAGCTCGGAGGTGCCATGGCGACGTGTGCGATGTTTAGATTGAATAGAACTCAATGAAAAAGATGAGAAAAATTATTGATACGTCAACTAAGAGACGAGGATCTTGGAGGGAGGTTGAAGTAGGTAGGTCAGAATCGGGCGCCAGACGTGGGGAGAAGAGCGAAGAGGAACATATGGAGAGTGGGAACGCGAAAGTGGAAGGAGGGGTAGGAGGGGTCCTTATATACACCTCGTCGATGCCGGGTGTACATTTCCCGACGGTTAGCCCTGGGGGGGTGTACCGTACGAGCAAAGAACACGAAGTAGGGTGTGCTAGTACAACGACGTCGCACCCCGCAGTGGATACCAGTATCGTGGGCCAGATGAACTAGCCACATAGTGGATCTACAAATTGTGAAGGATAAAGATATAGAACATAGACAATCCAATGATCGGGAACACTTCTGAGTCTCAGAGATTTCCACCGCGTGTGATGAAATAAGGTTTTGACCCTCACCAGGATAGAGATGCCAAGAGAGGTAAGGAACGCGACAGCACTTGGCGTCTGCCAAGGCACCATTGACATACCTTGAGTTTTTCATTCATTAAGCGCAAGACCACACATGAGGGAAGCCAGACGAACGTGAACTGATCAGATGGACATCGTCAGGCAGGCAGGCAAGCAGGCAGGCAGGCAGGCTATAAGAAATATGTTCGAAACCCCTAAGAACTCTAATGCTAAACAATATCACGAATACACTATACGTCTAGGTAGACTCAGCGAACGATAGACGCGGCGTCAAATCAAACTCTCAGAGGCTCGCACGGTATCTCTTGGGCTTACGCTGGTGACCATCCTCGTCATCGAAGGAAGCACTGCGCTTCCGTACCTCCTCGCTTTCCAAAAGTTCCCTAGCCATGGAAGCCAAACGAAATCTCTTGGACAGACGCTCATCACAATTTTCGTCGTCGAACAGACCCCTGCGCTTCCGTCTCATTTCGCCTTGAGCAGGATGCTGTCCCAGTTCCGCCAAGTGTTGAATATTCAACCGGGTTGATGATTTGAGGCTGAGTGGTATACGTTTCGCCGCGATTCCCCTCTCTTTCCACCGGCGGATGACGACATCCCAACGCTGCCTTCGTGTCCATACCCGGCGCCGGAGACATCCCATGACGCCCCGGATAATGCTACAAGTAAAGCGTCAGAGTCATCTCCCTCTTGCGGTTCACTTGCTTCATTAGCTGGCCCGGGATTAGCTCTGGGCTCCGGTCGTCTGGCCTCCAGATCAAATGAACCTCCACACAATTGGTCTCCTGCTGTCGCTTCATTCGCCCAATTGGTCACAGCGCCTGGTACAAGATAGTTGTGCCCCCTCAACACTGGTGTGGGTTCCCTACTTGCATTATTCGGACGATGACAATAGATTAAGAGATCAAGCGGGTCTTCAAGAACTGGATTCGAGAGGAGCCAGGCCCTTACCGCTTCATCGTGATCGATGAAGACATAATTGATCCACGAGAGCGGCATGTTGGGATAGTCTCGTAGGAGTCGGCGTGCTTCACCTGTAGTGCCAAGTATGTACCGAATCGTCTCATGTCGTATGGATCTCGTAATCATCGCTGACAGTCCACGGACGTCATAGGAATCCAACTCAGCAAACTGTACCCCTTTGACAGGGCGCCAATTGAGCCCGCGATAATTCGGGTACTCTGCAGGGCTATCAGCTGCGTGGCGGATCCAAACAATACGCACTGCGCGTGGATGTCTGAGTAGAGAGCTCCAATCTCCCACTCCTTAGTCAGTAAGTGAAAAACCCAAACAGGCGGATTATTATGAAAAGGACTCACTTGTTGGCACCCGGCGATTTAGCAGGAGATAAGCTATGACTGGTGCCGGCGCAGGGCTGTCAGGTGGGCGGTTAGGTGGGCTGTTAGGTGGGCTGTTAGGTGGGCTTTTTGCTGGGCTGTTTGCTGGGCTGTTTGCGGGGCTGGTTGCTCGACGGTTTGCTGGACTGTTTCCTTGACTACTGCCTGAGCTGCTGCCTGCGCTGCTGAGTGGGGTATCGAGTAGGATTGGTGCTTGCGGCGACCCTGCCACTGGGGGAGCGTTTTGTGGAGGACGTATTTCTTGTCCTTGCATCGGGTGAGCAGCTTGGGCGACTTGTCTTTGCGCTTGCGCTTGGTTAATCGGTGGTTGAGGTTGACCCGGCCCGACACCTGGAGCAACTTGTGCCAGCGCCGGAACTACAGGAATGACTTGTCCTTGCACTTGCGGTTGAGGTTGACCAGGAATGACACCTGGAGCGACTTGTCCTGGCGCCGGAACGATAGGAATGACTTGTCCTTGCCCTTGCAGTTGAGGTTGACCCCGAACGAGACCTGGACCGACTTGTCCTGGCGCCGGAACGACAGGAAGGACCTGTGCTTTCGCTTGCCGTTGAGGTTGACCCGGAACACGCCCTGGAGCGACGTGTCCTGGTGCCTCAACGATAGGAACGACTTGTCCTTGCGCTTGTGGTTCAGCTTGACCCGGAACGACACCTCGAGGGACTTGTCCTGGCAGCGGAACGATAGGAAGGACTTGTGCTTTCGCGTGCGGTTGAGCTTGACCCGGAACGACACCAGGAACGACTTGTGCTTGCGTCGGAACAGCATCGGGAATGACTTGCCCTTGCGCTTGCGGTTGGATAATCGCCAGGAGAGCGTTTTGGGGAACAGGAGCTGGGTCCGGATTAGCCGTAGCAAGACCCCATTGAATTGCCGCGCCCAGAGGTAGTAGCAGCGGGGGAACAATCACCTGCGGAGTGGGGACTCCTGGCTGGCCCAGTGCAGGTGCAGGCTAGCCCTTAGCCACAACCTGAAGCGGCTTGTTCATGGTGGTTTTCAACTTACTCATACAGTGCTTAACAAGTTGAACGATTGCCTCATCGGCCTCCTGCATACGAGCCACGTTATTCGCAGCTGATTCTGTGGCGAGCTGATATCACGCAGGGCGCAATCTCCTCATTCCTGCGACGTTTTGCTGGAATTCTCCGATAGCAAAATTAGCCAGGGGCGTAAAGTTCCTTGCTACCAGCTGATCTTTCACAAGTCACCGCCATTCTTTATACACCACCGCGCCTGCATTGTTAGCTGGGAAGCCCATGGCTCCCTTATAGTAAGTAATTGACAGACCCACAGGATTAGGGCGTGTTGCGCTGACCCCCCCTACGAGAGAATTAGGCGGAAGTTGGTATGTCTGGCCCGCCGGAGCCTGCTGTGCTCCTGGATTATATATGTAGACGTATCGTACATGGATGATATTGTGGGCCATATTGGTTGATTATTGGTGTATCTAGATGCAAGTATTGGAACTAGTGGGCTGAATATGGTGGCAGTTGTGGACGTTCTGAATGTGAGATGGTTTTTGGTATGAAGTCCCTTATATGGCGCTCTATCCACTTTATATATACAACTCCCAGACGTTCTAGGGAGTTTGAAAGAATCAGGTTGTGTTCTCAAGATTTGCTAAAAATAGGTAAAACCTGAAGCTCAAAGACAGGACTCTGCCATTTTCCGATTCAACTTGAATAACGGATAATACGCGCATTTGCTCACGAACGGCTCTGGTCTTGAAAGAAACTATAGCTGACACCACGTGACGTCTGCGCTAAACCCTATGGACGACTAGTTCCTCTTCGGAGCGTCTTAGCTCCAGGACCCAGTGTGCGAACCACACGCGTTGGGCTAATGTTATGGGGGTAGTAATATCCTAAGAACAAGCGAATATACTAGGCCCGATCGTTTGTAATTTCGGAGAATACGTTGAAGGAGACACAAGTTTTAAGATAAAATAAATAGGTAGATGAAACGATAAATATTTGTTTAACGTGTATATATTGTTAAGGTCTCTTCTCCGTTGCTTGATCACCTTCTAACTACCCGGGCTCTTGCCCGCTACTTATACCCTTTCCCGGGGTACTTCATACACCTATAGTTCTTAAGTACCTTTTGTACTTTAGCGAACTCTCATGAAGGTGGGAATACCGTTTGACCCTGACAATTCGCACACCACTTCGACTTTAATCATAGCTAAGTTAATTGCGTCCAATTACTTGCTCTCGATCTTTAAGTCATATGAACTTACTCTGTATATGTAGCCTGGCTCGCTATCATACCAGTCGTTCCTTCCGGTCATGTTGTGATCAACATTTCTCATGCCGGGTAATCATATGCTTATGTCTTACATATTAGACTACATATGTCGGTCGGCTTAACTTTGAAGCGCCATAACTTCTTATCCAACCGTTCAAACTCCGCCTTATGACTTCCTACTTATAGAGAATGATTGCTTCTATAGGAGTCGACAGAAACCCCTCGGTCGCATTGCTCTTGCCGATGCCTGGAGACTGATTTGCAATCCGAGTATAGTAATAATAACTATGGTGGGTGTGTGGGTCGAACACGTGACCTCCTGTAAAAACGTCCAAGACTGTTCCGATAGGCCGCGATGTACGGTGTTGCAAGAAGGGTCTTCTTTACTTATGTCCTCGGTGAGGGGACACAACTTTCCAGACGGCGTATGGTGACCTACTGTCCCAACGTAGGGGCTCGAGGGGGGTGTTGCTAAGTCTTTTTCAGAGGTTCGTGCGCGAAGGTAGGGTAACTTGACCCCCTTATCCTTCTGGGAGCTCGGTGTCTAACAGCTGATGACTAAACCTAGCGGTACAAGTATCCTCTAATCTACACATAACTCACGAAATAGACCGAGCTAACTCCCACCATGCCTAGCAAATGTCCATTCTGCTGACGAAAATACATACTGTCAGGCACATATGAGAAACACCTGCGAACAGCGCACGCAAATCTAGACATTGTTCTCGTGTCCACAGTAGGATATCCATCATCCGGAGATATTATCAACGACGTGGAAGGACGGATATTGCACCAGCCAGAGGCGAGCGATCCCCAGGATTCCAACTATGAATCCGATCCAGATCCCACCGGACACGAGCTCGAGGCATTTACTGCTCACGAGTGTGATACTGAGATACCGGACCACTCTACGACTTCGTTTCCCGGCAGACAGGAGCATTATCAACGTGCCAGTAAAGCAAGTGGAGACCTCGACGGCTTTGAGCGAGAAAACCGCAATCTCTGCAAGGATCCGTGGGCACCGTTGAGTTGTGCGCAGGGTTCCAAACTGGCGTCTTGGTTCATTCAGAGTAAACTACCTAAATCACAAATCAATGAATACTTCTTGAGCAGGCTCGGTAGTTCTGCGTTAGTCAGCTATAGCTCTATGCATACGCTCGAGGATCACCTCCGGTCGTGGGACTCGCACAGTTCGTATCTGCAATGGTTTGAAGGCCAAGTTGAGGATAGCAAGAGAACTCTGCCATGCTTTTTTCGTACTGTTCTGGAGTGTGTCAGATATCTCCTTCGCCAGATCGCATACCAGGATGACTTGTTCGACACCCCGTGGCGTGAATTCGATCCTAATGGTGAAAGGATCTATGCGGAAATGCACACCGCGGATTGGTGGTGGGATGTTCAAGTACAGCGCCCTAACCTCCTTTACGGTAACGTTAGCTGACTAATTATAGAAGACACTTCCACCTGGTGCGACTCTAGTTCCCATTATTGGGACGTCCGATCAGACCCATCTGAGCAACTTCTCCGGTGACAACAAACTGTGGCCGGCCTATATGACGCTAGGAAATCTGCTGTCAGCCCGGCGCAACAGTCCTGGATCCATGGCTGTTCTGCTTCTCGCACTATTGCCTGTCCTCCCCAAACTCTGAAAGTCCACCAGAGCAGATCAATACCAGAGACAAGTGAATGCCGACACACTGCAAGACGTATTCGAATTCATTTTTGCGCCCCTGCAGCACGCGGCACTTGATGGCGTCCGAATTGATTGTCCTGATGGGAAGGTTGGAGGTGCTTTTCAATCTTGTCTGCATGGGTTGCGGACCATATGGAAAAAGTGACACTGCACGTGTTAAAATCCAACGCCTGTCCTACATCTCAGGTGCCTGCCAGGGAATTAGGAACCAACAGCAAGAACTATCAAGCTAGAGATTAGGCAAGATACGAACGATATGGATATGAAAACCGGTTCCCAGTGTTAGTCACAGAGCTCCCAGAAGGATAAGGGGGTCAAGTTACCCTACCTTCGCGCAGAAACCTCTAAAAAATAAAAAAGAGAGTTAGTAACACCCCCCTCCGGCCCCGAGGTTGGGAAGGTAGGTCACCATACGCCGTCTGGAAAGTTGCGTCCCCCCACCAAAGACATCAGGAAAGAAGACCCTACTTGCAACACCGTATAAGTCGCGGCCGTCCGTCCGACCGGTTCCTGTTCACAGGATATATGAGAGGAGACTTCAGAGCACCTGATGCAGGTGAAAGCATCCAAATCGGACGGCATCGCACAGAGTTGCAGCCACTACAAGATTGGGTATCGAAAAGTGGCAATAAACTCACAGGACGGATCTACCTTAGTTAGGCTTCCTCGGTCTGGAAAGACGCTCAGTAACCAGTAGGAATGCACAGTCCTCGGAAAGGGAGTTGGGGAACTCCCAAAGGGATTGTTGGCACGAGACCGATAACTATAGTCGCAACCATTGGTTCGATCGATAGGAAAGAGTTGTGTAATGCGGGATAAGTCTAAGGAATGCCTCCTGCGGACCAGGTCAAAACGGAGCCAACAATATGAGGATTGGCCATCTTCTATCCTAGCGAATAATTGTCTGACATGCGAACACAGGGAGATTATTCGTAAATCTATTTTAGCAACGGATACATGTTGGTATAGGCATCTAGGCGGACGGGCACTACACCCTCCCTATGAGAGAGGCATACGTGGCAATAAGTTGCGCAAACGAGAGTAGAAAGATAACGGACGTTGAGGGTCAAGTCGGGGTCCCACTTCAAAGAAGTCGAGCTAAATGGACAAGAGATATTTAGTTCTAGGAAAAGATTATGTAGCCCGCGAACACCCAGATGCGGAATATAAATCTCGAGGTGTCTTCGTAGCTGCCATCCCTCATGAAGCAACAGAGAATAGACCTTAACAATATATACACGTGGACAAATATTTATCGTTCTACCTATTATACTTCTATCTTGAGTCTCGTCTGGCTAGACGTATTGTCCGAAATTACCAAGGGTCGGGCCTAGTATATTCGCTTGCTCTTAGAATATTACTACCCCCATAACAGTATATTCTTACTCTCTACCTTACCGAGACTAAACGAGCGATATAGATCACAAACACGAATCGCAACTCGATCAAAACTCATTTTATCATCAGAAGGATAAGAGACACTTTCCAACTTCAAAAATGTCGAGGTCTAACCCCGAGGGAGCAGGACCAGATGCTTTGGAGAGAGACGAACTGCCTCAGTCCCAAGCTCCAACAGTGACATCACAAGATTCAAGGATCGCTAGATCCACCTATACCAGAATATCTCCCGGCCTGCCAGCCGGACTCTTCCAGCGAGCAGCGATGAGACGGTCCCAGTCTCAACACTCTCAAGCAGCAGCAGAACCGCTATTATCTCCTGAAATGTCCCGACGACTTGACCGCATCAACCGAAGTCTACACCTGTACGAGGACAACCTAGTCCAGACCATCAACCAGGAACACGTGGCCTTCCAGTCCCTTCCACCCCAAATCCAACATTTGGTACGAGAACTGCGCAAAGTGAAAAAGGACATAATGACGGGCGCCAGATACATAGGAACGGAGCTGGAACAAATAGATACCAGCATGGTACAGGTGGAAGCAGCAACAAAGGGGCTACAAGACGCGCTCAAGATGGTTGGTTGGAGGATGGACGGACAAGATAGCCGTCAAACCCGCCATGAACAGGTTACATCACACCTCCACCAAACTATACAAGCAGAAGGGGCAGCGGCAATGGGCAGGGATGAACAGTTGGGACAGGAACTGCTAGACACAAAAGCCCAACATCAACGAGAACTACAGAACCACAAAAGAATACTCAACTCTATGATAGCCGAGTTGGAGGCAAACAAAGAAGCCAGAGAAAGACAAGAGAGCCTGATAGCTGAGTTAACTACAGCGGTTACCTCCTTGATGAGCCAAGTGAAAGGCAAGCGGGCAAACCCAACCCCGGAACAAAGTGCCGGAGCAACATGAGGAGGAGGCGGAGGACGACCCCCCCTACAATGCATGGGGCAGCGGGAGGCACCCTTGATCCTGGAGATAGTGAAGGAGGAGGCAGCGATGATGAAAGCAGAGGACGGTGGGATGAGAGACCTGACAAACGAAATAACAAGCCTGCAGAAAAGGAGAAAACTGATGAGGAGAAATATGGAGAAGCTTGGCAGGACGAAATACGGTTCTCCAGGGCCTTAGGAAAGGCCATAGGAGAAACGACGAAACATCCAGTGCAACCCCCATCAGAATACGAACACGCCAAACACCAGGATTTCCGGTTTTGGCTAACTACCTGCAAGGATTTTTTCGATCGAAACCCATACCAGTGGCAGGACGAGGCAGATTGTATTAAATACGCCTTGTCCAAACTCAAAGGATCACAACCAGCATCCTTCGCTTTGGCTACTGGAACCAAATGACCGGCGTATTAGGTCATATATGACTGCAAGGTTACGAATTAGGAGATGTCTTTGCCGAACAAGCTATACGTCGATTTGGTCCCACACAGGAAGAAGAAAAAGCTCTGCGAGAGATGTTGAAAGTCCGATACAAGAATGACATTAACCAATTTTTATTGGAATTCGAAAATTCGAATGTGAAAGCCAAAGTTACTGGACTCGCCTTCAGAAAAAATTAATCAGAGACCAAATATCCGAAGAGGCTGTAGGGCGAATGTAAATGCATCAAAATTACGCCGACGACCGAGATTGGAGAGAAGCTCTCCGCCAAGCGGTCCGCGATGAGGAAGATTTCCAGGAAGGAAAAAGGCTTAAGGACAATAACTGCTCTGGGTCGAATTCAAGTGCGAAAAGGAAACGTGACGAGCCGATAACGACAAAGATAATGAAAAAACCTAAGTATACCGCTAAAGAGAAAAGGGTATATCAGGCAAAGAAAAAAGAAGAAAAGGTAGAGAAAGGGAAGGCGGCGCCACGGCAGAAAAATATGCATCGAGTTTGGGCCGACTCGCACACCGGTATCGACCAAAAAATAGTCGAGAAACGAAAGGCCAAGGGACAATGCACTTGATGCACCCTAACAAACCACAGAGGGAAGCACTGTCAGAAAGAAATTGGAGTCAGTACCATCCAAAGGAAATCATTCATGTTAATGGGAGGAGGATCGAACCACCCAAAGCCTCAAAAGCGAAGGGTAGCCGCTATGGCTCAGGATAGCCGTGGAGCAACCTCGCGGCAAGCGAGCCAAAGGCCACTAGCATGGACTTTATGGAGGATGAGGAGCTATAAGATCACCGGCACCACTGGCGACGGCATGTGGGTAGTCTGGCCATCGAACCGGGAATCGAAACAATCTGAAATGAACCCTTCAGCTCATACCCTTTGAGTGCATCGGTCCCAAAAGCGTGACAAGTTCCGACTGGGAGTCAGGTAGCCCCTGGGTGTTGTACGGCGAAGATGTTCAGAAGTCTATATCCCAGATAAATTCGAGAGAGCAGCGCAGGAACCCACCTTGAGCAACACGACCCGAAAATGGCTCCACTTGTTGTGGGGACCTCTTGGACTAACGACGGTTAGTAGAAAACCAAAGAGGACATAAAGACAGCAAGAAAGGAGCCAAGTACCGAACATGAGCCAAGGTGATGACTAACAAGCTGGCATCAGACGAGAGTGACACCAGCCTAATCGTCCACAGAGGCAGGTCCTAAAGCACACGATCGAAAACGATTAAAAGAACAGAATCTCAGGAGGAAAAATAACCCACGAGTGCTATGGGTCGCACTGACTCGACAACATAAGACCCCATTTGGTTGTCATGTCGGACGAAGCACGTGACCTCAAGATTCCTCTCATAATAGTTGGGCACGTTCATTGCACACACAGAACCACTACCCACCTCATGAAGAAACATTAGCTCGGGCTGGAGGAATTAGGCGAGAGGTACGGTACACTCCTCGTAACTACCGATAAGTGTGGATAAGTCGGTCATACCGCAAAGCGCATCCGAGCCGCAAAGCACGAATCATCAGACGAACTACCCCTAGTATATGGGAATCCCTCGGCAGGGAATAAAGACCGCTAGTAGTGGGCTGCCCGATATACAAACAGAGGGGATTTTACCTTTCACGAAAATTACTATCCTCGGAGATCCCCAACCATCACCAAACTATTTAATATATTTTCAAAAAATTTGATAAAAGGGAAAAGCAGTTTGTCTGAGGAGGCTGCATGAGCCGAAACTGCGGAGGCGCGGTAACAAACCCCAAAAAGTTACCAAAATGAAAAGAGTTTATGAGACACGAGGCCCCGGCCCCAAGTGAACAAAATACAAACTAAATCCATAGCACTACGAGTGCCCCGAAGGAAATGCCATCCTAGTCATATCAGAAAAACGGCATAAGATTAGAGTCTTACTAGACTCTGGCTCCAACATTTTTCTCATAAACCAGAACACTGCACGCACCCTCAAGGTCCCTTACGAAATAAGGGAGAACCCGGTTAAAATAACCGCATTCAATGGCGAAGTCTCCTCCACCGGAGGAAAATACGATTCACATCCGATTCAATTAGAGATCGGTAGCAATGGGGATACTACTATGGTCTCCTGCGAGATTGCGGACTCATGCAAGTATGATATGATCATACGGTTCGGGTGGTGGCACCACGAACATCCTCCAAAAAAGTATTGAAACCCCTGCAAAATGGTGTTTCTAAAACACTAAATGTGTAGAACATGTACAGGATCAGAGCATCGCTGACATGTTTGAATGGGACGAGACGGTGGCTTTCGATGAAGAAGCCAGAATGATAGGAAGGATCGGATCCACAAAACATGAGGAAATACAAGTGGAAGGATTACCAAAGCCATATTGGCAATACAAGGAATTGTTTGAAAATGAAAAATCAGAAATGCTGGCTGATAGGCGAACCTTCGACGATGCGATTGACCTCAAAGACGGAGCCACTCCACCCTGGGGACCTGTTTACCCAATGTCGGTATACCAACTAGAAGAATCAAACAAATATCTTCACAAAATGTTAGCCGAAGGAACAATAGTTGATAGCAAATCCCCCGCGGGCGCATCAATCCTGTTTGTCCCAAAACCTGATGGAAGACTACGACTATGCGGGGACTACCGACGATTAAATACGTTAACCATACTCAACAAGTACCCTTTACCGCTCATGACCGAACTAAGGGAACGAGTAGCCGGTGTGACCATTTTCACCAAACTAGACCTAAAGGACGGTTAACATTTGATTCGGATCAAGAAAGGAGATGAAGGGAAAACCGCTTTCCGCACCCGATACGGACATTACGAATATAAAGTAATGCCAGTTGGGTGGGACAACGCACCAGCCACTTTCCAGGCCATGATGAATACCATCCTACGAGAATTCTTGGATCACGGGGTCGTCGTCTATCTGGATGATATCCTAATTTACTCACAGAAAATGGAAGAACACGAGGCTCTGGTCAAACAAGTACTAGGTAGGCTAGAACGCCATGACCTCGCAGTATCCTTAAAGAAATCTGTGTTCCATGTCGATACAGTCGAATTCCTCGGATACATTATGGGAAAAGCTGGCGTCACTATGAGCGAGAACCAGGTTGAAAGTATCCTCAATTGGAGAGCCCCATGGTTGGTAAAGGACATACAAATCTTTATTGGTTTTGCAAATTTTTACCCACACATCATCGAAAACTTCTCAAAAGTTTGCAAACCGATTGCCGACACGTTGAAGACCAAGGGAGGAAAACAAGTGTGGTTTTGGGGAGACGAACAGGACAAAGCCTTTGAGGAACTTAAGCGAAGATGTACCTCAGCTCCTATCCTAGCACACTTCTACCCAGACCGAAAAACATTGATCGAGACGAATGCTCGCGACTTTGCACTAGGCTGTATCCTTTCCCAGTACTTGGGAAAACAGTTACACCCAGTCGCTTTCCACTCACGAAAGCTGAATGATGGCGAACGAAATTACGAAATCCATGATAAAGAATTATTGGCAATCTTAGAAGCCTTCCGCGAATGGAAACACCACTTGTTGGGAGCAGACGAACAAGTGACGGTATACACCGACCACCAGAACCTGCAATTCTTCCTCACGACAAAGGTTTGGAACCCCCGACAAATCCGATGGGGTCAATGGCTAGCCAAATTCAATTTTAAAATCGTATACCGCCACGCAAGTAGAGGCGGAAAACCTGACGCATTAAGCCGGCGGCCGGAGTACCGCCTTGAGGAGGGAGCTACGCATCGCGAACAGACAATTTTGAAACCGGAACACTTTGAAGTTTCACTTTGCCACAGGAAAGACAGAATTCAAGTCAGCCTTGTGGAAGGAAAAAAGCAAATAACAAGCCGGCTCAGAATAAAAAGACTACAACGAAATGCAATACTCCCAACCAAAGGTTCCAGGGTGGCAGCAGGACATGACATCTACACCTTGAAGGATGGCACCATACCAGTCCAAAAAGAGATGTTAGTGGAGACCGGAATCGCAATAGGACTACCCAGAGGGACATACGCCAGGCGGGCAGCAAGAAGTGGCATCGCAAGCAGACATGGAATAGCAGTAGGCGGCCGAGTTATAGATGCGGATCACCCCGGCGAAATAAAAGTAAATCTCCGGAACCATGGGGACACCAGTTACGAATTCAAGGCAGGCGACCGCATCGCAAAGCTAATCATGGAAAAAATACAAACACACGATGCCATCGAAATCGATAATCTGGAAGACAGACATGGGAACTCAAGGTTTCGGCTCAACCGACATAGGTCCCAAAAGGCTAATTACGTGTGAAGAACTCAAAGGAAAAATGTGTTTCCTAAACCCCGACCCACAGGACAACTCATACTTTGACGAAGAAGATATTCACAGACTCGCTAGCCTACGAGACGAGATAACAATGCTGTCCAGTGTCATGATCGCAGCAATAGAAATGCAGACCATGGACGACTCGTTCCTGGACAGGATAAGAACCAAAGGAAAAGAGTACGACACTTGGATGGCACGCAAAAGGGAGTTAAGCCAATTAAAGGAAAAACGACAAACACTACCAAGGCAATGGGAGCTGGAAAATGGACTACTCTACTAGAAAAAATAGACTGTTCATCCCGTCGAGCGAAGAAATCTTAACGGATATTGCAAAGGGATGTCACGACTCCAAGGTAGCCGGACACTTCGGACGAGAAAAAAGCGATTAAGATAGTCACTAGAAACTTCCACTGGGAAAGACTCACCGAATGGATCAATGACTATGTCCGGTCGTGCGACCAATGTCAACATAACAAAGCTCCACGACACGGGAAGTATGGGTTACTCCAACCTTCTGAAGTACCCTATGTAGCAGGGACCTCCATCTCAGTAGATTTCATTACGCAGTTACCCTAGTCCCAAGAACAAACCCAGATCATGGTAGTAGTGGACCGTTTTACAAAAATGGCACACTTTATCGGCTTACCGACAAACGCGACGGCAAAGGATGTCGCGGATACCTTCCTTAAGGAAGTTTGGAAACTTCACAGACTCCCCTACGAAATTGTCTGGGATATTGACGCAAAGTTTTTGGGCGAATTTTGGGAATCATTGTGCAAAGCATTGGGGATTAAGCGGCAAATGTCAATGGCATATCACCCATAGACAGACGGACAAACCGAAAGAACCAACCAAGTGCTGGAAGCTTGCCTTCGGAACTTCGTCAACTATGACCAAGACGACTGGTATCAGATGCTACCGTTGGCAGAATACGCTTATATTAATTCTAAAGCAAGCGCACATAAATTAACCCCTTTTTTCGCAAACTACGGGTTCCATCCACAAACCGAGTGGATGAAGGAGAGAGAGGCTCAAAACCCAGGAGCCACTATGTACACGCACTGGATGAAGAGAGTAGAGGAAAACGCAAGGACAACCCTCGAGCAGACAAGAGAGGCCATGAAGAAATACTACGACCGGAAAGCAACGCCACAACCCGATATCGAAGCAGGTGATCTGGTAATATTGAGCGCAAAAAATATTAAAAGCAAACGACCGACAAGGATGATCACCCCACGATTGTACGCCCCTTTTAAAGTCTTAGAGAAAAAAGGGAATCGGGCGTTCAAACTCGATATCCCGGCTCGCTGGAAAATCTACCCAGTATTTCACGTCTCGCTACTCGAACCCTATAAAATCTCTGACCGACCCAACTGAGAACAACCCCCACGAGAACCAGAGGACGTCGAAGGTGATCTGGAATGGGAAGTTGAAAGAATCGTCAAAAGCGAGATAATCACCTACACGAGAAAGGTCAGAAGGGTAAACAGGGAGTTCAAGGAACTCCGATACTTGGTAAAATGGCCAGGATGCTCAGAGGAGGAGAATACCTGGGAACAACCGGATGGGTTGGTAAACGCCAGGGAAGAGGTGGAAAAATTTTATAGGGAAAACCCCAAGATGCCGGTGCCGAACTTGGATGAGTAGTATGAAAAAGGTTTTCCACAAGTGGACAAGCAAACGCTTCTGGTTTTTACCCCTACAATACGGAGCTTATAAAGGACAAAGAAGGTATTATAGTTAGACAAAAAGTATTCGGGACGAAGCTTAAGAGGAGGGAGCTCGTGTTAGGCACAGAGCTCCCAGAAGGATAAGGGGGTCAAGTTAGCCTACCTTGGCGCACAAACCTCTAAAAAAGAAAAAAAAGAGACTAAGCAACACCCCCCTCCGGCCCCGGCGTTGGGACAGTAGGTCACCATAGGCCGTCTGGAGAGTTGCGT
>Ga0307507_10005978_pt1 | contig 19278 bp, 11 predicted proteins | sample 7_EM_MG_FD_207223 | JGI IMG/M metagenome (GOLD analysis project Ga0307507, IMG submission 207223) | Populus trichocarpa ectomycorrhiza microbial communities from riparian zone in the Pacific Northwest, United States - 7_EM | ecosystem: Host-associated > Plants > Roots > Unclassified | place... | reverse complement strand
TTGTAGAAATATTTCATAAGCTTATGTATGAATATAGGATATAATAAAAAAAATTCATCATTATACTTTTTAGATTTCATTTTTTTTATTGTAAGTGATTAAATATTTTATATTAAATATTTTATATATATTAGATAAACTTGAAAAAAAAATTAATTCATCAATAAATTATTTTCCAGTTCATTTTCCATAACATAACCAAACACTGTAAAGTGTTTTCCAGTTCATTTTCCATAACACTACCAAACATCGGAAAATACTTTCCCGGAATTCACTTTCGAGGAATTCACTTTCCCCGGAATTCACTTTCCCAAAGGAATTCACTTTCCTGCAAACAAACGGGGCCATAATTGCATGATGATTTATTTATAATAATATTTGGTTCATGGGTGTAGAGTTGTATTTTCAAAAAAAAAAAAAAAACAGAAAGTTGTTGATACATGCATTGAACGTGTTAGTGCGTCAGCTGCTCCACCGTCTTTGGAAGGCGCGTACGACCGACTCCAGTGGTCAAAAATTTGATTTCTTCACGTCGTTCAATTGGTCTCGGCCTCCTTTTCCTTCATATGTAGCTCATGTAGTAGATGGACCTCCGATGCGTCCCCAAAATCCTTTTCTTTCTTTTCTCTTTCCACCTACAAATTCATGCATAACCCTCTATATTTTTCACATCAGCCTTTTAAATTATTTTTTCTCTTGATTTTGTCTCTTATTTTTTTATTTTTTTTTATTTTTATTTATTTATTGATTTTATTTTGTTTTCAATTACATCCTCATTTAATTTTTTTGTCTATTAGATTTGGTCATTGTTCTTTTAATTTCCTTTTCTATTTAAGATAGTTTTTTTATTTTTTTTCTTTTTCAATTTCACCCCTTCATTTTTTTCTCCTTTCATATTTGATGCTCATTCTTTTTTTTTCTCCTTGGTTATGTTTTTTGATTTTTTTTTATAATTTTATCATTTAGCATTAAATTAATTGCTAGTTGAAATTCTTAGTTGAACTCGGGTTTTGAATTTCACAGGTTGTGAATTTGAAATATTAACTAAGGGTTAGAAAATTTGTCTAAATCAATTAGTATGGGTTGAAATAGTCAATTTACCGGTTTTTTCTGCAATGATTTTCATACTCCCACTCATTTAATTATTGTGAATTAGCTTATGTTTTAATTGATTGAGGTTACTGCTATTTTTGTTTTTACAAAGTTAAATTACTATAACACTTATATAACACCCATAAATACAAAGAAACACTTAACTTTGGTCTAAGATCTTTTTTTTTTTAAATTCACTTTTAAAACTTGACTTCAGGGGCTTAATTATCAACTTTGGAGCAATTTGTTCTTTTACTTAATGTTGATAATAATTAAATAAATTATTTTATTTTTTTTCCATTCCATGCATCAATGTTGAAGTGGTTGGACGATAGACTTTATGAATGGTTTTTTTTTTCCTGCTTTGTTAAGGGTTATCACGGTCTCTAATAAACATTTATTTTAGGATTGATACTTGAAATTACAAGCATCTAATTTTTATCATATAATTAAGTAATTTTTTTTAAAAATTTATTAAACCCAACTAACTTCATAAATCAAGTCTCTCATATGACCAGAGTCATATAATATAAGATCTTCTCAATATTTGTTTTAAAAAATTCTTCATGTTTTTTAAGTTGATCCGTGCTTTGCCGACCATATAGGTTTCTTTTGAACCTAATAATAAATTAATTCACATCGAGTTAGCTATCATATGATTTAATTGAAAACTTACACTAAATAAGGATCCAAATTAAAGAATTTCAAGATTTATCTTTTTTATCGAGATTTAATAGTATTGAAAAAAAGTCCGCACTCTTAATATTATTTTTTATTTTTAAAAAGATTGATTTGATTTACGATAAAAGGCGGGCCAAAGGACTCATTATAAGTCATTATAAGAAAAGCTAAATGATGTAGGGAAAATATTGTACTTTTCCTTACAAAATATTGTGAATTGTTACAATGTTTTTCATATTGTGTTTTTTTTAGACATGGTTTTTTTTATTATAATTTTTTTAAATTGTTTTTGTCGATTTAATTTTTTAATATTGAGATGGTTGAGAATTTAATTTTATATTTTTTTTCCTTTTATTTTATCTTTCTATGAGGTTAGCATGGTTTGTGAGTTTATTGAGATAACTCAGGTTGCCCCGATTTATGAAAAGCTAAGTCATATTTTTATCGATCATCAAGATTGCATTTGGACCTATAAAATCGATCGATTTAAGTCAAACTAGCTCTTACACGGTTTAATTAAAAACTTGAGTTAGACAAAGAATTAAATCGAAAGATTTCAAAATTAACCCACTCGATCAAGTTTAATAACACTATTAAAAAATTCTATATCATCTTAATAATTTTTTTATATTTTAAAAAAAATTCATCCAATTTATATCGAAGTACGAACAATATAGTAGTAATATTGAAAGGAGAGGAAAGGAGGGTGACAAAATCAAGCTTCCAAAAAAAGAAAAAAGAAAAAAGAAAACTCTCCTAAAAAATATCTAAAACCCTTGAAGGCTGAAACGGTAAAACCTCTTCTTTCTGTTTCTCAAAATCTAGAAGAAAGTAGAGCAGGGAAGGCATAAGCATGAGCATAGCTTCGTTATCATCAGTATCAGTGGACATGGCCACTACATTCGTCTCTTTAACTTCTCATCATCCCACCAGAATCCTCCGCTCCACTCTACTCCCTTTCTTACTCAAACCACAAAAAACCCATCAATCCCTCCTTCTCAAAACTACTCCCTCCCTCCAACGCCGCCGCTTCTCTGTCTCCTCCATCGACACGACCTCCTCTGCCCCTCAGACCGACGATTCCGGTTTAACCACCAAGATTCCTCCCGATAATCGCATTTCTGCCACTATTATCACCGGTTTTTTGGGCTCTGGCAAGGTCCCTTTTGTGTTTTCTTTTTTTGTTGCATTTTGATTGCATTTGTTGTGTAATTGAGGATAAAAGACGCGCTTTTGTTATTCTTGTTGTTGTTTTGTGGTCATTACGTATAACAGACAACATTGCTCAATCATATTTTGACTGCTGACCATGGGAAGCGCATAGCAGTTATTGAGAATGAGGTACTCTTGTCATCTTTCAGTTATCCTTTTGCATCCCATTCACGATTATGAGTAAAAGGAAAAAAAAGAAAGAATCTTCGTGATGGTTTACAAGCTTTTGTTATTATTTTTGTTATTTGATGCTATCATTTATTGAAAATTTAAGTGGTTATGCTGAATTTTCAGTATGGTGAAGTTGACATTGATGGGTCTCTTGTCGCTGCAAAAACAGCTGGGGCTGAGGACATTATAATGCTGAACAACGGTTGTTTATGCTGTACTGTAAGGGGTGATCTTGTCAGGATGATTGCAGATTTGGTTAACAAGAAGAAAGGAAAATTTGATCATATTGTAATTGAGACTACGGGTAGGTAATCATTCAACTTTTCATTTCTCTGTGTCGAATGACTGTTCAAGAATGTAGTATACTGTTCGGCATCTGAAATTAGTTCGCTTTCTAGTAACTGTGTTGTTCATTACAAATCTTATATGCAACGTTGTAGGGCTGGCAAATCCAGCACCAATCATTCAAACTTTTTACGCTGAAGACCAGGTTTTTAATGATGTCAAATTGGACGGTGTTGTGACTTTAGTTGATGCTAAACATGCTCATTTGCATCTTGATGAGGTTAAGCCAGAGGGAGTGGTGAACGAGGCAGTGGAGCAAATTGCTTATGCTGATAGGGTTATAGTAAATAAGGTACTTGTGATTTTAAGTTATATTGTTGCTTAAATTTGACTTTGTTAGACTTTAATCTGCTCAATTTACAATGACAATACTGCTAAGTTCAATCAGTTCAACTCATAATCCTTGTAAAGATTTTAGTATATTCAAATTATTATATGCATTTTGTTTCAAATTGCTTTTAGTTGCTTTATTAGCTGGTAAACAAACTTTTGGGTTGTTCCCCCAGAAACTTAAAATCCAAATGCTGGCAGGTTCCTTCTAATGCTTCTTTAAAGAGGGACTTAACTGAATAAATGAAACCCATGGCCTCATTGCCTCTTATATAAATGTATGACAATGGTTAACTTTTCATTTAGGAAATCCTGGTGTGGGTTGCAAGTTTGAAGTCAGTTATTAACTTTTTGGTCTATCACTGACTCATGTGATTACTTGTCTTTTTGCCAGACTGATCTTGTTGGTGAGCAAGAAATTGCTTCTTTGGTGCAGCGGATAAGGGCTAGTATCTTGCTTCTTTTCTTTTGCTTTTTTCTTAATTGTTCAATTCTTTTTGAGTACTGATGGGAGTCTCTGAAGGCAGAACATCAATCGTATGGCTAATTTGAAGTGTACACAATATGGAAAAGTTGACTTGGATTATGTCCTTGGCATTGGAGGCTTTGATTTGGAGAGGTTATGTTTAACTCTCATTTCCTAGTTTCTACATATGAATATTTGATTGACACCCCCCCCCTCCCCACAAAGAAAGACTTAATTTCTTGATTATTATATTGAATGTTTTCTGTACTTTGCTCTTGCTAGAGGAGACTGTTTTGCGCATTGAACTTTATTTTTTAATGAACGTATCCATTGAATTCAACCCCCATGCTTGTTAAATTCTTACATGTGTATTGTACTACTGGTTTATACTTTCTGTGTTGACACCACTGCTATAATGTGCTAGGCATTGCATTTAGATACACTCTCTCTTTCACATCCCTCTCCTCTTCTCCTTTCATGTATTCGTTTTTTGTTTTCCATTGCTGGGAATTGGGAGTATGGAGGGGAGGGTGCCCACATTCTATATCATAAAAACAAGTTAGGTTACTCAACTTTATTCTATGAAATTCCAGGTTTATGTCTAATTTGGAGCTGTAGTTGACAGTTGACACTGGAGTCATTTTTAGAAACATCTATGAAATTACTCACACTTAGAAAACTAGTGCTACATAGTTGAAAGCAATAATGAACAACCAAGAAAAATCTTGAAATTGACTAGCAACAAGTTCTACACGGGAAGCAGAGATCTAATTGCAGCTGTACCCATCAGAAATCTCTTAGCTATAATTTGAGAAAGAAATAGAGACCCCAATTCTCAGCTATAATTTGAGATCCTATTCAAACCTAAAAAAAGAGCTCCATGCTTCTGAAGATGGAAGTTTACATGGTATTTTTTGGTTGACTTCTAAAGTTACTGGAATCCCATGTTAATGTGGATACTAAACTAATCCAATTAGTATAAGCCTAGTAAAAGCTCATAACTGTGGCTCCTTCCAATTTTTGGAGATTACTATGGTACCCTGTCCACTTGGAAAACATGAAAAACTTCATTTTTTTTTAACAAATTCACTAAAGCCTAGGTCCTCTTCTTTGCGACATGTCCTGCATTATGCTATCTGGTATTCAACTATTTATGCAAAAAAAAAAAAAAATTGAATGCTTTGAATTCTTTTTTTTGTTACACTGTTTCTAGAAAGAATCAAATTTATTTAAAAAGAATTGAAAAGGATTATGAGCTCTATTTTCGTCATATGTTGAGGGCTTAAAGAACCTAACCCTTTGCCAACAGGACAAAATCCTCTTGTCAAATATTAGTCTCATAAGAGTTTTTATTTTCTTTTTGGATGTAAATCTAATTATATCTGAACATAAAAGGAGTTGAAAGTATTTATGCAAAGAGAGAAAAATGATGCAAAAAGTTACCATGATTGTAGCGCATCTCTTTTGCCACTACGTGTCCCTAATATATTTGCAGTGTTGTGTACTGATATTTTGAGGAGTTAAAACTGCATTAAAAGTATTTGGGATTGCAGCTGAGTTAACAAATCACAGTTTTCCCAAAAACAGATGATGTTTTGCAAAGCTCAATCCAAAACATATCTTGAGTCATGCTATTCAACTAGATCGTTTGGGGGAAAGCCCAGCTCATATAGATTATGGTGATCTGTGCATAGATAGACAGTACATTAGGGTGGCTTTTCGTGTTATGATTTTATCAAAATATCAGCAATAGGATATTCAGTGATGATACTATTTCTTGTACTTGACTTGAATGTTGGTGGGATTTGTTGTAGCTGGAAAAATAATGCGGAGATTTCGTTGTGATAGCATACGCTTTTACAAAACTTTTATGCTTGGAAAGTTCTGTTGTTGATTCATGTTATGGTTTTATTAAATAATGAGTTAATTATGCTTTCCCAATGACCTGATTCTCAGTGCCTTGTTCAAGTTCCTTCTTTAGTAGCATTATCATTAAGTGAACCTGTCGTCATCCCTATCTCCTATCTCTTTCCTTTGTGTGTACTTCTATTTTTCTTGCTGAAATAGAAATTTGCTGTTCTAGAAGTGTCGGGTCACTTCCGAGTTAAACTACAAAATCTGCAGTTTTTGTCTAATACTTGCTCCTCTTCTCAGGATTGAGAGTGCTGTCAATGATGAAGATAGGAAGGAAGATCATGCCAGTCATGATCACAATGACAACCACAGCCAAAATCATGCTCATGATCATGATCATGATCACCATCATCATCATGATGAACATGACCACAAGCACGGTATTTCTCTTCATTCACAATGGCTGTACTTAACTTAAAACAGCATACACAAATTGTTAGTTGCTGTTCTATTTTAGTGGAGAAAGCATCTGCTTGTCCCAAAAAAAGTAACAAGGTTCTTACTGGAGAAACATTTTGTTACATAACTTGAAACTTGATTCGTGTTTGTTCTGGAACATGGAAAAATTTGAATTTTTTGTGGTGGCTAGTTAGATGATCTCATATGGTGAAACCTTCAAGTAAAATAGAAAACATGAAATGGATAAAGATTGATACATTTCTGATGAAACACTTTTTGTTATGTTTAATGGTTGCATTAGGTGATATTATTCAGAATTCACAGTCCTTCTCTCCAAGCTCCTTTTCAAGCTGTTAAAAGTAGCCAATGAAATTTCTACAGCAATGTATTTAGAATTTAACACCAATTTCATGTATTGTTGAAAGTTCATTTATCTCTAAGTTTAGCAGCGACATTTAAACTGACCTTTTTATGTGGGTTGTACTTGTACTCTCTTGTTACTAATGGAAATATTTACCAACAAATTATCTTATTAGTTGGCTGAGAAAAAGAAAATAAAAAAGGAATGAAAGAAACCTCTGCCTGTGCCCTGTAATTATTTGCCTAGAGAAACAGTTTTTTGGTACCTTTCATGTTTGGCGCTCTTTTTCCATGTTTAGAGCTCTTTTCCTCTTGCAATTTGTCATTGTGGCTAAAGCTCTAATGATAGTGTGCCTACTGGCCTATACATTTATGACTAGTTTCTTTTTTGGATGTTCATGATCATAATTTGAGTTTTTGAAAATGCCTGCAAATTTTAGGTATTTTATTAATTAATTCTGCCACCCTACTTGTGATAATTTTATGGCTGATCTTAGCTTGTGGATTCTATCATGCAGATCATCATGATGGTCACCATTCCCATGACCACACTCATGATCCTGGTGTTTCTTCTGTCAGCATAGTCTGTGAAGGGAGCCTAGATTTAGAAAAGGTAGGTTTTACATGTGGATTGTTCAATTTCTATGATGCACTTGAGAATTGCAGAACTGTACATATATGAAATAACCTCACATGAGCATTTCTAGCTGTTCTATAGTTGTTCATCTTCGTGTTTGATTTATTTGCCTGGTAGCTGGGAAGTGTAAAAACTAACAATATTGGATTGATGTGACCACTGTATTTCCACATTTTCAGGCTAACTTGTGGCTTGGTACTTTATTGATGGAACGTAGTGAGGACATATACCGAATGAAAGGTCTATTATCTGTTCAGGGGATGAACGAGAGATTTGTATTCCAGGTGAGCTAACAAGTTCCAAAGTTCTACTTTCATTTTGATAAAAGAAAGTTTGTAATGGCTCATTTGTGTTCCATAATGTCCTATTTGGTTGCTTAAAATGATCACTTTTTTTTTTAGTTAAAAAATATCACCTTTAATTAATTGCTAGTCAATGTTGATAAAATACAGCATATGGCTATCAAACAACATTAATATGCTAATGTGTGGATTCTTGAAAAGGTAGGACCTTGTAATGAAATATTCTTGTTTCGTTATTTTGTCATGCATTTGTTAATTGTTGAAGTTTATTATCACCTGTGTTAGACAATTAATTCTGGGTCGCATTTCCAAAGGTGAAATGTGTGTTTTGTAATCCAAATATGGATGTGGGTCCCTTGATGTATTCGTGCTATATAGTTCTCTATTAGTTGTTGCTAGAAGATCTATTCAACATAAAATGATTTTGTATGCTGGTGGTAATAAAAGACAAGGCACATTCTTGCTTGACAATCTCAGTTCATGATGTTATTCAAACTTAAGCTAGCTTAGGGGTTATATGACACCCTTGTAGGAATGCTAAATTGACGCAATATAGCGTGATTAAAGTTAAGGTTCTCAAGCCCTAAGGTTATATACCTATACTGTAGAGAAATTTAGAGAAAACTCTCTAGTGTTTTATTAAAATCTTAATAATAATTATTCTCTCAAAATAAGTTAGACACCTCTATTTGTATTAGTCTTAAAATCTTTTATGGGAAAAGATTCCTAATTAAAACTAAAATCCTTTATAGAAAATGATTTTTAATTAAAACTTACCTAATTAATAGAATCTATCTAACATTAGGATTCTTAAATACTAATTAAAAACAAATAATTAAAATCCAAAATCAACCAGGAATATAATTAAAACAACTTCAAACTTCATATTAGATGCTTTCGGGTTTCTTCGTGGACTTCTCTTCAGGCTTGGTCTTGTCTATCTGATTCATAAATATAGTTGTAACACACTCCATGTCAGTCCCCTTTACTTGTGAAAGACTTGACCTCGAATCATCTCCAAGCTCGGGATATAAAGGCTGATCATCATAGAAAAGATAAGTGCCTGACATATTAAAAGTTCTGGAAATACCCATATTATTAAGTAAATCAATAATATAAGCATTGTTACTAATTTTCTTCATGTTGATGCAAGGACCATATTTCTTATGTTGTAGTTTGCCCCACCAGAAATCTTTCTTTGTGAAGGAACACAATCACGTTATCTATTTCCTTGGACACTTTAGCACGACGATGCCTATCAATGATAGCTTAAGCATCTTCCACAATAGCTTAAGCATCCATAACCATCTTCTTAGCAGCCACACTAAACCCAACACCTATATAAACTGGCACAAGATCTTGCAAATGTTAGGACATTGTAGATACACAATCTCGAATGGTGATTTACCTGTGACACCGTTTTCTAGCATTGTTGTATGCAAATTTTGCTTGTGCAAGGGCATAATCCCACTGTTTTGCCTTGTCTCCATAACTGCTCCTTATCAATTTTCCATGTGTTCGATTTAGCGACCCTGTTTGCCCATCTTTCTATGGATGTGCTGTGCTATTGAACTGTAATGAAAAATCATATAATTTCCATAATGTACGTCAAAAGTGACTAAGAAACTTACTGTCCCGGTCAGAAGTGGTCTTCGGCACCCCATGTAAACAAATTACCTCTTGAAAGATAAGTCGAGCAATAGCAGACACATCATTTGTTTTTTTGCAAGGAATAAAATGTGTCTTCTTTGAGAACCTATCAACTATAACAAATACAAAATCCATCCCCCATTGTGTATGAGGTAATCCAAGTACAAAATTCATAGACAAGTTCTCCCGTATGTTTTTAGGAATAGTCAAAGGCATATATAGACCTGTATTTTGTGCTTGTCCCTTAGCAGTTTGACAAATATAACATTTTTGCATAAATTTACCAATATCTCGCTTCAAGTGAGGCCAATAATATTTGTCAATGACTACATCAATAGTCATTTGTCGCTCCAAGTGACCAGCCAAACTTCCTCCATGCAAATCCAAAATCACTTTCGCCCGCAATAAAGATCGAGGAATGAAAAGTTGATTACCTTTTATTAGAAATTCATCATAAATGTGAAAGTCATCAACAAGCAGATTTTGGCACTTCTTTCACATCTTACCAAAATCCTTATCATGCTCCTACAACTCTTTCAAATAGTTGAATCCAATGATCTCTCTTGAGTAACCAAGAAGGCTGCTTTTTTACTCGAAGCATCAACAACTCTATTATGAACTTCAGCTTTGTACACAATTCTGATTGAAACCGTTAAAGGTAAGTGACTAATCTTGCATGCATGTCATTACTTATTCTCCTTTGATTATGTAAAAATTTTAGAGCCTTATGGTTAGAATACAATACAAACTCCTTATCAATCAAATAATGCTCCCACTTTTTAAGAGTTCGAAAAACAACATAAAACTATGTCACATGTGGATTATTTTAACCTAGCACCACTCAACTTCTCACTAAAAAATGTCACAGGTCTCTTCTCTTGGGATAGAACTCCACCAATTCTAACACCACAAGCATTACATTCTACCTCAAACATTTTGTCCAAATCTAGAAGTGCCAAATTTGGAGCATTGCTTAATTTTTCTTTGATTAAAGCAAAGCTCTTTTCTGTCTCTTCTCCCCAATCAAATTTTCTCTTCTTCATGCATTCAGTCATGAGTGCCGTAATATTATTGAAATTTCAGATGAATCGCCGATAGAAAGTAGCTAACCCTTAAAAACTACAAACCTCACTATCTATTTTAGGAGTTGGCCAATCTCTAATGGTCAAAACCTTCTCCTTATCAACATGTATGCCCTATGCATTAACAATATAGCATAAAAATAGTAGTTTGTCAGTCATAAAACTATACTTGTGCAAATTCACATATAATTTTTTTTCAGTAGCACCTTTCTCAAGTGTTCTTCATGATCAATCTCAAATCTACTATAAATCAAGATATTATCAAAATAAACACCACAAATTTATTTATACAAGATCATAAGACCTGATCATCACCTTCATGAAAGTGCTCGGTGCGTTAGACAACCCAAAAGGCATAACCAACCATTCATTACAATCCCTCATTTGTCTTGAAAGTTGTCTTCCATACGTCACCTGGCCGAATCCGAATTTGATGTTAACCACTCCTCAAGTCAATCTTCGTAAAGATTGATGCCCCATGTAACTGATCAAGCATGCATCTAACCAAGGAATTGAAAATTTGTATCCCATGATTATTTTGTTGATAATGCGATTGTCCACAAACATGCGCCAACTGCCATCCTTATTTGGAGTCAATAATCCTGGAATTGCACAAGGACTTAGACTATCCTGGATTTGTCTCTTTCTCAACAACTCTTTTACCTTCTCTTTCAATATCTTACCCTCATTAGGACTCATTCGATAATGTGGTAGATTTGAAAGGCTAGGTCTCGACATCAAATCAATCTAATGTTGAATGTTTCTCATTGATGACAATCTATCTAGCAATCCATAATGTAGAATCTCCTCAAACTCGGCAAGTAAAGGCTTAATTGCATCGGGAATGTCTGCTCTTTTCTCTTTTGCTTGTTCATCATTAATGTTTTCACAACCAATGCATGAATTTGCCTAGTTTCTTGTACCTTTCCTTGTATCTCAACTTCTGAACTAGTTATTATAAGGAAAAGCCCTTACCTCTACTTTCGAGGTTTTAGGATTGGATTCTTTCTTCAAAGGTACAAGAGTATAATTCACACCATTTTTTCTAATCTTGTATAAATTATCTCTGCCCAAGTGTTTAGTATTCACAACATATTGTCGAGGCCTACCGAAGATCAAACTACATGCATCCATATCTATCATATCATAATACATCTCATCCCTATACTTCTCAATGGAAAATGGTACTCTACATTGTTGGTTTACACTTATCTCTCCTATTGACTTAATCCACCAAATCTTGTAAGGTTCAGGATGAGGTTCTAGTGGTAATTTTAATTTTAATTTATCAACAGTATGTGTACCAATAATATTTTCACATCTCCCATTATCGATAATTAAGTCAAACAAGTTTTTATTTATGGTGTAATAAGTACGAAATAACCTATTTCAGTGTGAATCCTCAACAATCGTTGGTGTTAGCAGCATCTTCCTAACCAAATAGTTTTGGCTCTCATTAACGTCATCATCACTTATACAAATTTTCTCTGTCACCTCCATTAGGTTCACACAGCTCGCCCTTTTCATCGGAGGGTTGTGGCTCATACTGTCCTTCGATCAGATTGACTGATTTTTGTCTCCTATAATCATTGAAACGATGTCCTAGTTCTTCACATTTAAAGCATTTGACAATCATTGGCCTAGCTTAGGGGTTATTCGGTTTGTTCGTTTCAACTCGTTTTCCCGAAGTCGTGTCAAGTCTAGTAGTATCGAGTCTCATTGGAGTTGGCCTTGGTGGTTGTACTGCCTTTCCTTTATCAGCAAGACTGAATCTACTTGTGTCATTATACGATGTTTTTAGAAGTATCGCCTGTCAAATCTATTACTGCTACCAGCCCTGTTTTTTATTAGCATCTTAGCTTTTAATGCCATGCTCCTTGCCTTAGAGAGCATAAATAAGATTTGTACTCTGATATCTTGGATTGCTGGTTTTAACCCTCATGAACCTTGTAACCTGTTGATTCTCTGACATATTTATTACCTAGTGAACAATCCTAGTATTGCTAAAACAAATATTGCTCATAGTCCATAATTAGAAGGAAGGAATCTCTCATGCAACAACTGCCTCATATACGCCCATGATGCAATATGTTGTCTCCCTATGCAATATGTTGTCTCCCTTCTCTTAACCGTGTATCTATCTGATGTTTCCACCAAGAACAAGCTCCACCTGTCAGGTTATATGCGACTAGTTTTACCATCTTCTCTTCTTAGAAACTTGAGTACTCCTTAACCCTATCATATTCAACTATCCAATCAAGAAATTCTTTCAAAATAAACTAGACATCTCTATTTATATTAGTTTGAAAATATTTTATGAGAAAGGATTTCTAATTAAAACTAAAATTCTTTATAGAAAGAATTTTCTAATAAAAACTTATTTAATTAATAGAATTTATCTGGCATTAGGATTTCTAAATACTAATTAAAAATAAATAATTAAAATCTAAAATTAACTAGAAAAATAATTAAAACAACAACTTCAAGCTTAATATTAGATGCTTTCAGGTTTTTTCATGGACTTCTCTTAGGGTTTAGCCTTGTTTATCGGGTTCATAAATATATTTGTAATACGCACTACATCATATATGACAACCAAGGAAGTAGAAACTGGCAATTAAAAGAAGATAGTTAAATTTATAACATGATTGCTGATAGGAAACTGAAGGATTGACTAGTAAACAGCTCTAAGCAATGCTACGTAGTTTATATTTAGATTCTGTATATTATTTACCCAAGCAATCAAGGGGTCTGGAACTGGCTTTGTTGCTGATTGAACTGGAATTAGATCCTAATCAGTCTTTCCTTTGCCTCATTTTATTTGACAGGGTGTTCATGACATATTCGAAGGTTCACCTGATCGGTTATGGGCCCCTGAGGAACCCAGAATGAACAAGATTGTGTTCATAGGGAAGAACTTGGACGCTCAGGAATTAAAGAAAGGCTTTAAAGCCTGTTTACTGTAAAATTTAAAACAATTAAGATATTTAGTTAATATATCTTCATCTTGTATTCTTGATGAGCGAACCATAATGTACACAATTGTTTTGACTTTCTTTGGGCAATAATATCAATAAATATTCACAGTAAAAAGATCACTGAAAAGGGATGGCTGAGCTGCTTTTAATGGTGGGGGCAGTGGGATTTCTTCCGTTGAATTCCCGGGGGAGAATCAAGTTGATTACACTGGACTCTTGAGCTTTCTCATGTGACGTTTATTTCATTGTTGTTCCTTGGGGCCCGTGTTACTTTTTTAGCTAATATTCATTACAGAACACATTAAAGGGGAGGCAAGCTGTTAGTGGGAGGCAGGATTTGCTTCCTGTTGTTTGATATTAGTATGAATTTGCATATTTTAGGCCGTCTTCCTCTCTGCTTTGTTATATATATATATATATATATATATATTGGATGGAAAGTTGGCTTTGAAAATGTATGCAACACCGAATAAAAATTAGTGTTAGGCCGACTTTCGCTAGGATGATGTTGGGGAAAACAGGCCAGCTTGCTCTAGAGAAAACTGATATGGGGAAGAACCGGCCTATTCTAGATTAGGATTTATGGTGGATAAAACCAGCTGTAAGATAATCTAAAAAAGGATAAGAGTAGCCTTAACATCTAAACACTCTACTTTTTTAAAAAAGGGGTATAAATGCAAGGGAAAGAGAGAAGGTGACTCTTTCTCTTTCCAAAAAACAGTTGACTAACAGTCTTGGTTGCAACAACCTCTGTTTCCAAAATAGAACCAAGACAGTTTGCATGCAAGCCTTCTTGACTGCTGAGTGAGAAGAGAGTTAGAAGAAAGGAGAGAAAACCATGAAAGGAAAGTGAGCTGGAAAGGTCGGCTGCTGTAGCAGAGAAGGAAGAGGAGGAAACCGAAAGGAAGAAGAAGAACAATCATTAAACCTACATTACGACTGTACTGAAACGCAAGGCAAGACCAACACCATTTCCTTGGCTGGGTATTACCCTAAATTTCAAACAAAAAGGAAGGGAAAACTCTAGAATGAGAGTTTAAGACCCTTATATTTTGACTCAAGATTTAGTAAACTAAGAGTGATGAACTTAAGTGGAATGATGGACAAATGAAGACGGGCAGATTCTTAACAAAGAAATGAATGAGTGTGATTTTGAATGTGAAAAACTAAGTAAGGGGCCGGCTAAATGGAAGGGATGGATGGCATGAGGATTGAAATGAAAAGATACATGGATTATAACCTTATTAAACTCCTAAGGACATGTAAAAGCTAAAACATAATCTAAATTGATGTTGTCTTAATTCTCACAAAGGTTTGATGAATTTGTATGGTATATGAAATGGAATGATGAAAATGCTTGGATTGTGGTCTTGTTGGACTCGTAAGGACATCTTTGTGCTGGAATCGAAATTATATTGATGTTCATGCTTCGATTTTATTATGAGATTAATCAACTTGCATGAATATGGTTCAAGTGAATGAGAATATGGTTGCAACATGATTGTTGTGATTATACTTGTGTGTTAATAACATAAATTCTGCATATGTGGTGGATGAAGTTATGTGAAAATGTGTTGAATTGATACTAAGTGCAAAATTGTATTGTTAGTAAGCCTTAGAATCACGCTAGAGCTGAAATGAAAATTACATCATGATCTAATACTTTGGTTTTGTTGTATATTTATGTTTGTGACTCATGGGAATGGGTATATATTAAAAAATATTATTGTGAATATACTTGTGATAAAATAATATTACGAAATTGCATGTACAAACTAGGGAGTAATGGGCAAAAAGGTTTCGACCAAGGGGGGAGGGAATGAATCATGAAGGAAACTATACATGATGACCATAGTTAGAATAATACGAGATGAACTGGAAATAGAACCCTTATGTGTTGAATAATTGTATTAGTTGTTTAGGTGAATTACCATGATACAATTGGGAATATAGAAATGTAAAATTTGTAACAATGCTAGGTGTTGGTTTTGGAAGTAATGAATTGGGAGAAACCTTGATAAATGTACATTGGGGATGTTGTTTTTGTGTTACTTGATAATGTATGATGAACGGAGTGTGATTGGGGACATTTTATGTCCGACTGGGCTGGATATGTGTAGGGGAGAAGACATAGCGTAAACCTTACGTGTAGTCTAGGGAAAAGGCAAAACCAGAAATGACTCACTTTGTCGCTGATAATTCCTGAATCGGCAGTGACTTAGTCTGCGTTGTGATTTTTAGGTCGACAACGACTCAGTTTTTGTCAATAATTTCTGAGTCAACAGTAGCATATGTGTGTTGACGATTTCAGCGTCATCCGTAAAACTGAGTTGTGTTGACGATTTCTAAGTCGACAACGACTCAATTTTCATCAATGATTTCTGAGTCGGCAGTAGCTTATATGCGTTGAGCCGTTGACAATTCCAACGTCAGCCGTAAAACTGGATTGCGTTGATGATTTTTGGGTCAACAATGACTCAGTTTTTGTCAATGATTTCTGAGTTAGCAGTAACCTATGTGCGCTGATGATTTCAACGTCAGCTGTAAAACTGGGTTACGCTGGTGATTTCTGAGTCAGTAGCGACTTAGTATTCGTCAACGATTTCTAAGTTAACAGCAGATTAAGTACGCTAATGATTTCATGCATCAGTCGTAGGACTGGGTTACGTTGCCGAATACTGGTTCACTAGTGAATCAGTTTTCGCTGCCGAATCCTGGGTCACTAGCGAATCAGTCTTCGTTGCTAAATTTTGGGTCACCAATGAATTAGTTTTCACTGTCGATTTTCTACGATAAACTTCCATGTTAGAAACGACTTAAATGCTTGCAACTATTTCATTTTATGATTGTGTAATATGTGGAACACTTGAATGTGAACATGTGTATTCTTGAAATACGTATGGTGACGAGTTATGTGATTACCAAATGCAAATGTTCTGATTTGTGATCATTGATGTGTTAGGTGGTGCGACCGGGATCGGACCTGCGATCGGACAAGGACACCCCACAAGAGGAACAGGTAAATGGCTTCCACCCTTTCTAGCATACCGTTAATTCCCCGAAGTGAATTTATTACGAATGATCTTTTATTGTGTTATAGCTAGTACTAAACTGTTATAGAATGTTTGTACAAATATCATGAAGGATCTACTATTGTGATATAATAAATGTTAAATTGTTACGAAATGTTTGTACGAGTACTATGAAAGATTTTTATTGTGTTATAATGAATGCTAAACTGTTATGGAATGTTTGTACTAGTATTACGAAAGGTCTATCATGGTGTTATAATGAATGCTAATATATTATTAAATGTTTGTACGAGTATTATAAAGAATCGACTATTGTGTTATAAGGAATGCTAAATTTATATGAAATGTTTGTACGAGTATTATGAATGATCTACTATTGAGATATATTGAATGCTAAATTGTTATAGAATGTTGAATGAGTATTATGATTAACTTCGGCTAATGACATCCTAGAGGGATTGTTAGGTTGCGACTGATGATTAGCTTTGGCTAATGGCATCCTAAGGGGATGGTCATGATGAATTGATGATTAACTTTGGCTAATGGCATCTGTGATGGATAGCCGTGTTGTGTTTGATGATTAGCTTTGGCTAATGGCATCATGGATGGATGACCGAGTTGTGCTAATGAGTAGTCTCGGTTAATGACATCCTAAAGGGATGACCGAGTTGAATATGACGATTAACTTTGGCTAATGACATCATAGATAGATGACCAAATTGATTATGATAATTAGCTTCAACTAATTGTATCTGTAGGAGATAACAAGTTTGATTTTGTGATTAGTTTTGGTTAATGGCATTGAGATGGATGACTGAGTTTGGATGTTGCGATTAGCTACGACTATAAGCATCTAAGGTGGAAGACTAAGTTAAAGTGAAGTATTTAACCCCATGCTATTTTTGTAACATGGACATCACACAATCTTGTATCCATGTTGTTCTTGTTGTTTATTATCATGTTTAGATTATTTACAATTCTTATATCTATGTTGTTTTTGTAACAGAGACATCACACAATCAAGGTGCGTAGGAAAGCCCGTTCCACGGGTTCATATATTTTAAAAGGTGCTATGTAATGATATGTTTTAGGTGTTATGTATTTGATAGGAACAAATATACTAGTTGTATAGTTGCCAATTGACACTTTTGTATGAATTCATAACGATACAATATTAGATTGTGTATTGTCATTCGACACTTTTGTATAAACTCGTGATGATAATGAGGCTAGAACATGAATGCAATCTTATAAATATGTCAATGAGATGTAACATGAACTTGCAAACATGTAAATATAATGTCATGGGTATGTGTATTGAGTAGCTATTTTATAGGGATGTTGATTTATGATAACCATATTAGTATTGTGCCATGATAAGGAATGGAACCTATTGTTAACCTCATGATGTTATTGTGAAAAGCATCGGGGATGTAAGGATAAAAAGAAATTCCATCGCTTTTGGCTTTGAGAAGCCGGGCTATTATAATGTAGGCAACGTTAATGGCAAAATCGATTGCTTGAATTACTTGAGGGCAACGTTATGAACAAGGTAATAGGTTAAAGGCATTTTCCTTCACCATTGTCAAACCCAGTCTATTCCAAATCCAATGGGTTGAGCTAGAAACTTGATGATCCATACTTGTGGTTAAACTACGAGTGTTCCAATTCAATCCAATTGATTAGGTTAATATTTAATACTAATAAAATTAAAAAGAAATCACATTTTCTTAATTAAAAATGAAAAAACCAAGACGGGTCAATCTAATAATTAACGGATTGACTTGATGATTTAATTAAGGTAGTGTTTATCATTGCTATAGTTTTTTAAAATGCTTTTTGCTAGGAAATGTATTAAAATAATATATATTTTTATTTTTTAAAATTTATTTTTAACATCGATCTAAAACACTAAAAAACAAATTAATTTAAAGCAAAGAAAAAAGTTTTATTTTTTTTCAAAAGTGCGGTGCTATCGCAGAAACATACATTGTCTAATAAAGCATTTAGTAAACTATATTTTGATTTTAATAACTATGATTATTTTAATTAAACTAATCAATTTCTTCAAATCTGTGTATATGGTTTTGCAAATGACATTTTAATTTTAATGCCTTCTTTTGGATAACATTATAGAATTTACATGAATTAAAATATTCAAAGATAAAATGTTAACAAGCTTTAAATGGATAAAATAAAAGTATAGAACCATCATATATGAGCTATAGCCTCAAAAAGCTCACCAGAGAGGTTAAAAAGCCAAGACACAAGAAAATATAAATCTGGGTTCAAGAACATGAACCCAAAAATTCAAAGAAAACCCAGAAATGTGCATTAAGAAACCAAAACCCAAAATTACACCTGAAAACTAGAAATAAGACCTAAACATGGTAGACTCGACTTTAAAATGCTTATAGCAACCCTCTAAAACATTAAAGCATTAACAACAAAAAACAAAACCAATGCAACCATACCTTAGTTTAAAAACTTTAGAAACTATTTTTTTTTTATAAAAAAAACATTGTTATATTGATCTGATAAACATTCCAAACCAAAACTTAACATGAACTTAGTCTTCTTACACTCGATAATACACAAAAACAACTTGCAATCATAATCTTGACCAA
>Ga0307507_10005977_pt1 | contig 19278 bp, 4 predicted proteins | sample 7_EM_MG_FD_207223 | JGI IMG/M metagenome (GOLD analysis project Ga0307507, IMG submission 207223) | Populus trichocarpa ectomycorrhiza microbial communities from riparian zone in the Pacific Northwest, United States - 7_EM | ecosystem: Host-associated > Plants > Roots > Unclassified | place... | reverse complement strand
AAGTGGTTGTTAAGATATTATATTATGATTTTTACGATTTTTGGTGGGGAAATGGACTTGCCGGCTCGGTGGTTCTGCCGGCTCGGTGGTGGAATACGTTAATAGTTTTTCTAAATATAGCTCTTAGCGTTAGGATTCGCGGTAGCTATTATACTACGGAAAGTAGGTGTTTTAACCTCTTATAGAGGGTGTCGATGCTAGTACTTAACAAGGTGTAGTGGAGATGTAAGGGAATTAAATGCGTATATTAAGATGCATTGATAAGATTGAATTGTTGATACTACTACTCTATAGGTGGATTTTGGTGGATTTTATACTCGCTTAGCTTATGTAATTAGTGTATATAACTACCCCATAACCAGTTAGTTATAGACAATAACTAACACATCCCTTTATATTTGACTAAGGCTGCGTTTGGTTGCAAAACTTTAGATCAGATCTAAACTAAAAGTCCGGTAGAAAAGGACGCGTTCCTTCCTCATTTAGTACGCGTTTGTGGCTTTATAAAAGCACGGGCATGTGCAAGCTAGAGGCTTTAGATTGCAACTAGATGGGGTCTAGAACTTAGACCTCTAGATTAAACTAACGCCAAGACCTTTAGTTCAGAAGCCGTATACGGTAAAGTTGCCAACTTTTTAGTAACTTTTAGCGTGTTTTTTAGGCGGTCAGAGGAACACCAAAAATTTATGGCTAAAGTTAAGTTGAGCTGGAATTCAACCGAACAGTCGCCTTAGAATTAGATTGGAGCTCCAAATCAACTCCATTCTGAAGCCCTTATTTTAATCTAAACTTGCAACCAAACGCACCCTAACTTAACACTCCAAATAGGTTCAATTAATCTTAATAACCTTTATCCTTAGCTGCTCTATAAACTTCGCATAACTTACGGCCGAAAGAGGCTTAGTTAGACTATTAGCTGCTATCTCTAAACTTATAGTATACTACAGATTAACTGTTTCCTTTATAACGTGCTCTTAAATAAAGTGGTGTTTAATATTAATATGCTTTGTCCGTTAATAAAACTTAGGGTTCTTAGCTAAGCTTAAGAAGCCTTAGTTGTTGCTATATAGATGTACTAACTTAATAGCCGCACCTAAGTATATTATCTGGCCTATAATCTGCTTTAGCCAAAGTACTTTAGACATGGCTTTAGCCAGAGCGTAATACTCTGCCTTAGTAGTAGACTATACTACTATCTATTGTCTTTTTAACGAATATAATACGACTTTACCGGTAAAGAAGTATATATTCCCTAAGACGGACTTCTGTATTAACTTATTACCTATAAATTCCGTATCGCAATATCCGTAAAGGAGTGTCTTTGGATTACCTATATACCCCTAGTATTTAATTCCTAGGAGTTTTGTGCCTTATAGGTATTAAAGTATCTAATCTATAGCTTTTATATGCTGCGGAGAGGGGTTTAATAGGAATTGTAATAGTATAGAGACTCCGTATACAATATCCGGTCTAGTTTAGATCGCTAGATATATTAGGGAGCCGATCTTTAATCCGTAAAGCTTAGCATCTTTAACCATTGCCTGTCCATTAAAGGGTACTATAAATTTAGTAGCTCCAGCTGCCATTAGCATATTAACTAGATAACAATTCTCTATGCTATATTGTTTAAGGATCTTGCTAATATATATATCCTAGCATAGGGTAATCGTCCCTTCCTTTCTATTTTAAGTTATTCTTACCTCTATAAAGTATTCTGCAGGGCCTATATCCTCTATCTTAAATCTTCTTATTAGACTCTTCTTTAGAGTTTTAATCTTGGCCTTATCTTTGCCGATAATTAATATATTATTAATATATGTAATAATTAGAATTCCTATTAACTTGTTAATATATACATATTAGTAGCTAGTATATGCTTTAAATCCTAATTGCTAAAGCGTAGAGGCTAATTCCTTCTACTATAGTCTAGGTGCCTATTTTAGACTATATAGCGCTTTTAGGAGCTTATATACCCATTTAGGTGCATCCTTTAAGACCTTTTTATTAATTTCCTAGTTAGGTGGTACTTCCATATAGATATCCGTGTTCAGTGTAGTTAACAGGCAATATTGCTAAACCGCTCGCTGCCAAGACGCTGTATATGTAAGCAGCAAGCCAGCGACCTTCCTATATTAATAAGCAGCAAGCCAGCGTCAATGTATAAGGCTTAGCGCGCTAGCGCGCTAACCAGGTGGTAATAGGATCTTAGTGTTTTAAGCTTTTATTAACATTTAACTCAATTTAGCTAATACTTAGGAGGCTAGTAGTCTGCTAAGTAATAAGAAACACGGAGATATACATAATTAGTAAAGTGTGTTTCCCTAAAGATCCCTATAAACGCGTTGTCTTCTTGCCCATTAAGCATCTTACTAAAAGTTAACTCCGCTACTATCTTTCCAATATTCTTTCTATATAACGATCCTTCCTCTATATACGCCAGCTAGGTACTAGAGCTCCTTTTATTATACCTTCTTTATCCTCTATATACTCTATATGTTAAATAACTCTTTCCTATATACCCTTACGCGTAGCTAAGCTTACTAGATTAACTGCCTTAACCCCCCTTTCTGTTAATGATGATACTGACTTCCCTACGCTAACTACCTTATCTAATAGCCAAATATTATAAACGCCGCCCTTATCTAATTATAATTGCAGTAGCTTCTTTTCTATTTAATAGGACAATTTTTAGCTAGGCAATATTAAGATTAAACCTATAGAAATTGGCTATTAAATTCTTTATAAGCGCACTTAATTGTTAAACGTTTGAATATTATCTATATAGAAGAACAGCGCATATCTAAGCTGGCAAAGTCCTTAAAGCACTTAAAGACTCTAGCTTTATTAAATCTGCTATATAAATAAAAGTGTTACGATGACGATGTATTACATACAAACGCTAGATAAACAAGCATCAGATTCGTAGAATTAATAGCTACATACAGCTGTTATGGAGACTTAAGAGGATTGCTAGAGAGCTTAATAAGAATGCAGCTGCGGGCGAATCTATATAGGGGCAATTAGGGCGGACAAACTAGCTGCCGAGCGATATTAAATAAGGAAGTAAACAAAGGAATCCCATAACGCTAGCTACGCGTACCGCGTAGTATATGTAACGGGCAGTCCCGTAACAAAAAGGCCTAGAGCTCTATTAACTGTTAATGGCAATAATTATATATATAACCACCTTAAAATAAAACATAATATTGTTAAAGGGAACCACTGTGGCGATAGCTTACTATCTAATCCCTTTATAGCAGCTGCTAAAGGATAATTAATTATAACTCCTGGGACTCCTTAGTATACGCCGTTCTAGTTAAAAGGGTATATCCAAGCCTATATTAATTAGACGATCCTCTAAGACATTACCTTTTGCTAGGTAATTAGTGCGTATATAAGAGCTCTGCTTATATTTAATTATCCTTAAATATAGGACTGCCTTACTTACGCATACGGCTCCTTAAGTAAATGGATTATAAACGCCTATAAGCTAAGGTGTGAGGGGACTTTGTAGACAGGGGGCTATAAGGACACAATTGTAGGAACAGATAGATTGTGGAGGAGACGAATCCTTAAGGAGGTAAGGCCTCTGGGATCGTGGAGACTATATACTAGGGGCACATGCCTCCGGCACATAATCAACAGACGTCTGAGGGGTGTCTGGGGGTTGCCCTAAGGGCAACCCGAGGTACCGCAATAATATCCCTTATATTGCCTCCCCCCTTCTTGCGGTTGGCCCCCAATCGCCGTTACTTTGCGGTAGGGAGATTATGGAGGGCTCGTCCCAGAAGGGGTTTAAAAAGATGTTGGTATGCCGCTGTATATCATCTATCTATTTAACCCCTGCTTTGAACTCCTGAAAACCTTAATAAGGAAAAAACATAACTGGAGAAAAGACGCGAGGATTGCCTAGAGACCCATTAAAAGCCTACTGGAAACGTGCCGGTGACTACCTGGGCTAACTTAAGGATTTTTATGCAACTTTATATCTAAGCCTTTACGCCAGTCTGCAATTAATTACGAGTATTATAGGCAATTTAGTGTTTCTTATATAGTCCTGTAGAACCTTTTAGTATTAGGTTTAGCGTATAGGGCCTTAGCTTACCGCCGTCTTTTAACTGCTAAGATATTGATTTATAATCTCTTCTTATAATCCTCTATGTCACTAATGTATTACTTCCGCATTCGCCCTTTGGCTATCTAGTGCGGTTAAGGTATTAATTAGTTAATTAAGGAGACCTGTCTTCTAAGATTTGGTGTATATGCTTCCAAATCTAGTAGTCCTGTGCTTATATAACTGGCATAGCTTCTCTGCCTAGCAAACAGGAGGGACACTTTGCAACAGCATCTATAGCCCTTATACAATTGTTAAGAACGTCCGTAACGTTGTTCTTTAATACCGTAGCATTAATTAGGTATAATTTAACCTATATACGTCTTTAATTGACGTTTTAGTTGCCTTCCCCGGCCACATTATCAGTTTTTGTAAGGAAGTGATGGTTAGATAATATATACTCGTGTTTCCTTCCTTCTAAATAACGCTATTGTAACAGAGCTACGTCGGCAAGGTTGCGGCTATTCACTGGAAGGGTATTGGAAGGTAAAGTATAAGACGCCTTGCTTATTAAGCTTAATTCTTTTCCTTAACACCTAACCCCCCATTATTAACCTTCGTCCAATTTTGGACGTATTTTTGATATATTATTAAGATTTTCTTCTTTTCCATTATTAATTTAATATGCCTTTTCGTTTCCCTACCGACTGCTCTTTTAAGCCAATTTCTTAGCGTATCTTGGCTCTGCTATTGTATATGGAACCCTAACCTCCGCTAACTCGCAACTGGTGCTGGTCCTGCTTAAATAACTTTGCCTGTATATCCTTAAAAGACTAGAAATCTGATGAGAGGATCCTGGAGGCCTGTAATAGGATATACTGCGTAAGGTCGAATACCTTCAGTCCTTGTAATTATTGCATACGTACTAAGAGCGGTAGTTGTGTTAAGGTGGGTTTTCCTATCCTATAAATAGTTTTCTATTACTAACTTTGAGCTTTCTAATAGCCCGGGCCTAAGTGGCGGCGTGCTTTTAATATCCTTAACTACTATATTGCCTGGGCGCTTTCTTATTCTAGTGCCAATGCTGAGCGACTGGGTTGAATTTGAGATTATACTATAGCCATCTATACCGCTTATAATTCCCAGCAAGCCAGCCAGCAACGCTTAATGCGAGAGCAAGGTTGGTATACTAAGGATAGGGTAAAGGATGGGGATGATAAGAAGAAGGTTGCTACGTACCATAAGAAGGAGTTTACGCATACGTGTTAGGTTTTAAAAGAGTATAATATAATACGTTATTAGGTAGGTTACCCTTTAGGTACCTAGTAGATAGGTAACTAACAGTTACCGTAGTAAGGTCTTAGTGGTTCTGGACTATACTAACTAGCTAATGTCTCTGTCTATTCCGGGCTTAAGCGTGTCTTTATTAACTATAAGCTTACGCCGCAAGAGCTTTGTTGGTACTGGTTTGGACCTAATATTGGTGTTAAGCGTTTAAGGATGTTTGCCTTAGCTATACCTTATTGTCCTACGCCTATTTTTATGCCTACTTATACCCCTACTAAGGGGTCTTATTCCTGTTAGCTATTACTTGGTGGCCCTATGGATACTAATCCTGCTCCTAAGGATAAGGCGTAGTAGCTCTAAGCATTTATAGTTTGGATTTATAGGATTTGGGATTTGTTCTTATATATAGTAGCAGTTAAGGGCCTTAATTAAGGTGCTTGGAAGGCTTACGGAGAGGGCTCGGGAGCCTATAGGGAATGCAATACTAGTAAAATGCCCTATTAATTCCTATGCTATGTATATAAAAAGGCTAAGGACGTCTCTTGCCTTAGGCTATAGCTTTAACCCTTATGGTTTCTAAAGCGTATCCGTTCTATGTCCGGTTCACTATAGCTACTTCTAAACCACCTTGGTATAGAATGGTAGCCATCTATTTCTTACTCTCTGGAGCCTTTTGTGGCCTACCACGAGCTTTCTTTTTAGGTTGCGATGATATAGTAATATTAGAGCGCTTTCTACACCTTGTAGATTATGGACCTTGGTCCTAATATTCTTTTAGAATATCTTTATAATACTTAAGGTAGTCCTCTGGTTCCTATATAGACTCTTTAGCAGGCCAGCCTAGCTATTTAACTTTGTACTAAAGCTTATTCTTGACAGACTTATAGCATAGTATAGCTTTAACCTTATACCGCTTGCCCACCACCTTAGGGTGTTTAATTGGGCCTAGTTGGAAGTTCTTTTCCGGTGGTAGTCTATACTATAGCTCTAGTAGGTTTATATAAAACACTAGATGCATATAGGCCATAGATAGGGGTAGCTGGAGATAGTAGGCTAGCTTACTAATTTGTTCTTTAACTTAGAAGGGACCTAGGTATCTTATATCAAGCTTCTTTAATAGTCGACGGGTCTTGATATTTATTAAATGTAAAAGAACCTTGTCACCTACTCCGAAATGCTTGTCCTAGTGTTTATAGTTATACTAAAGTTTCTGCTGCTTCTAAGCATCTTATAGGCTTTGCTTTGCATGCTTCTATTGCTCCTCCTATACCTTAAGGTACCCTTATACTTTCCGGTGGATGTCCTTAGACTTCCTGGTAGGGTCCTATAATTAATCCTACTGTCTTAGCTAGTAATTATTGGGTATACCATTAAATCCTAATAGTTAGATACCGTAGGTAATCTGGATTGGTGCGTACTGATGCAATATATATTACTTTAAGTTGTAAGCGTACTCCGCGTATAGAAGTAGCTTACACCAATTATCTTATTGGTAGTTTAAATATATCTGTAGGTAAGACTCTAGTTCCTAGTTCTGGCGTTCCATTTGCCTATCCGTCTGCGGGTAGAAAGCCGTACTATAATAGTGGTCTATCTTTAAATGGAAGCATAGATCCGACTAGTATTAGCTTATAAAGATGCTGCCCCTATTAGTAATAATGGAGTGTGGCTAATCTACCTTAAGAAAGCATTTCTCCCTAATTAGGTTTATAAGCGCTTGTGTATTAATTGTCTTGTTAATAGGAAGGTATTGGATATACTTTAAAAACCTATTAATAAGTACGAGGACCGAATTATATGTTCGTCCTTGCTTATCCTTAAATAGTGGGAGATCCGTAATAAAATCTATAGCGTAATATCGCCATGGTTCGTTTGTGGGAGGAACCGATTTAAGTAAACCCTACAGCTTATACCTTTAGATTTTATATACTTAACACTTCTTATAGTGGCTAATATACTCCTTTGCTTTCTGCCTGAGCCTTAGCTAATAGTATTTGCGTTAAAGTAATTCCACTATCTTAACTTAACCATAGTGGCCGCCTAGAGGATTATTATAATTCTTTATAAGAATCTTCTGCCGTAGATTTGCTTTATGTGGCACTTAAACCTTGCTATTTTTACGTAGTAGGCCCATTGGGTCTAGTTCCCAATTTTAGCGCCTTATAGCTTCCTTTCCGTCACGTTTCCAGCCTACTTCCGCATTGAAGATGGCATAGGAGGCGTCCCTCTATTATACCTTATAGATGAGATCTGTTAACCTTTTGGATAGTTCCTGGGTGAAAGCTATTTTGTTCTATACTGCTCCAAGTATAAGACTAGATGGTACTATGGATCTTGCAACTCTTTAATACGCGTGCGTTAGGAAGGCGGCTATAAGGTTAAAGTCCTTTGGTTATTGTAGGGCTCCAAGTTCTAATTGCTCTATAGCTTCACTATTAGCTTAAGGGGATAGCTTAGCAATTAGGGGTAATGTATTACTAGGTTCCGAACTCGTGTTAGGGATGTCCTGTTTAGGCATATTTGGGCCCTTATCAAAAACGGACCAGGTACCAGCCGGAACGCTACTAGATGCTAATAGGGTTTGTATTGCCTAAGACTTAATATATAGAGCTGTGGGTGCTTAAGCATCCTACACCTAGAGCTTATTCTATAATGTAGGGAGTAAGATATCTATTATCTGCTTTCTATCTCCCGTTTTAAAGCCTTTGGCATAGTCTGGCCGTCGTGATAGTTTATTAGCAGGGTTGCTTTCCCCTAGCTTATATTTAATCTCAAAATCAAAACGCGCGAGCTCCTTTACCTATCTGGCTTACCAAGGTATAAGCTCCTTTATAGTTATAAAGTAGCGTAAATTATAATAATCTGAGAGTACACAAGTGGTATAGCTCACGTGCTTAAGGTAATATCGCCACTGTTTAAAACAGTTAACTATAGCTAGCAGTTCCTTGTCGTGGGTATAATACCTAACTTTAGGGCCCTAGAATTTTCTACTATAGAATACTATTGGTCTCTAGTGGAGCTGGGTAGCGTCCAAATACCTATTAGGTTGGAGTAGGATACTAGTAAGAGCGAAATTCAATACATTAATGACTATTATTAGTGATTAATCTAGGTTAAAATGCCGTAGTAATAGAGCTTCTGTAAACTTTGCTTATAGTTCCTAAAAGGCCTCCTATACCTTTCTAGGCCATGTCTATGGTCTATACCACTTAGTTGGTCCCTTCTTGGTTTTCTTCCTTTTTGCCTTTAAGCCTTTTGCTCCTTAGGTTGGGTCTTAGGAAGCTTCTGTAATATAGTTAGATAGGTGCCAGGCGATATCTAAGTAGTTATAAATAAAGCGCCTATAGAAATTGGCAAAGCCTAGGAATACTTAAATATTCCAATAGCTCTCTAGCTCTAGCCACTCTTAGATCATCTATACCTGTACTAGGTCCATAACTACACCTGTAGGCGTTATAATGTAACCTAGAAACTTGACCTGCTTAGTATTAAAGGTGCATTTTAACGCCTTAGTGTAGAGGCCCTATTTATCTAAGCGTTCTAATACTTCGCGGATATGCTGTTTATGCTAATCCTTATTTTTTAAGTAGATTAGGATGTTATCTAGATAGATGATATATATGCGATTAATAAGTCCCCCTAAGGCTCTATAAATATACGACTGGAATATTGTAGGCGTATTGGCTAGCCTAAAAGGTATTACTAGATACTTAAAGTGGCTATATTAGGTTTTAAAAGCAGTCTTCCACTCATCCCCTTCTTTAATATAGAGCCTATAATAGGCGTCTTGTAGATCCAGCTTTATAAAGATCTTCGCCCTAAATAATTAATCCAGCATTTTACTAACCAGTGGTAGTAGGTAACGGTTCTTAATTGTCACTTTATTAAGACTGTGGTAGTCTATGCATAGCCTTATAGTTCCATCTAGTTTTGGGATAAAGAGGATTAGTGCGCCCGCCGGTGACTTACTAGGCTAGATCCATCCCTTTTCTATTAAACTATTAAGGTACTCCCATAGGATTTCAAGCTCTTTGCAAGAGAGGTTATAGATAGGAAGGTTTAGGGGTACTTTACCCTCTTCTAAATTAATTGCATGATTGTATTCTGAGCTTTGCGCAAGGACTCTGGCTCATCTACCTAAAAATACCCTTAGTAAGTCCCTTAGGCCTAATGGAATATTTAATAAATCGGGGTCGCGCTCGTCCTCTATATTATCTTTGGGTAGGTCCTGGAGCTCCCTTAGAACGCTCGCGGGTAGTATTACACGCTATAGCGGTTGTTTGTATATGGTTGCTACTATACGTTAAACAGTTACATGCAGCAGCTAGTAGAGGGTAGGGAATTCTTTAACGCAACGTTTGAGGTGCCGTAGCATATTCTCTATATATTGCTTAAGCCATAGTAACCCATAACGATGAAAGTATCTTGTAAGATCTTTAAGATTGCCACTTCCCTGCAATATCTCCGCGACCTATCCGGCAGTTCCCCGTAGGGTGTCCGTTATAGAGGGGTTATCGCCTATACTAGGCTCTATACCTGTCTTGCTATAGAACAGGGGTTGGATCCGATACTTCTTTGGGTATAGAACGTATACTGTTTTATTTGGCTCTATATCCTCTAGGATATGTTTAAGACTTATTAGTGATATACGCCCTTCCAATTCCTTATCGTTCCACTATTTAAAGGTTCCTATTTTAAAGCGTATCTTAGGATCTGCTTCCGCGAGCTAAGGGTATCTAAGGATAAAGTTATAACCTGTAAAGTTAGCCGCCTAGAAGGGCTGCGGGCCGACCACCTTAGTGCGGTTGTGTATATTAGCTACTAATACCGTAAGCTTATATACACTATGCAGTTTAATCTAATACTTATTTAGGAAGCCTACAATAGGTTTCTGCCACCTTTATAATAGGACAAGCTTATGCTCTTTTACTAAGTCGTACCGTATAAGGTTAATTTCGGCGCCACTATTATATAGTGCTTGGAGCTGCCGTACCTTACTGGTAGGGAGTATCATTTCTAGCTTAATAGCAATACGAAGAGTCTTCCCTTTCATATCTTGCCCTAGTTATAACTGGGAAAGGTCCGTAACTAGGGCTTTTCTTTTTTTAGGTTAGTGTAACTATCGCCCTACTTACCCTTTTAATGAGCTTTACCTCCGGGGAAGCTTTCTCTTAGCTTCTTAGGGTTGTCTTATAAGGGTATTAGATGGGTGCCAGATTGGCCCTAGGACTTTTTCCCACTACTTAGGTTTCCTGACTTTAACCCTTTTAACATTCTCTTTAAGAAAGGTTTCTTTAAAGGCTAGGACTACCCTGTATTACTATCGCGGTGCCCGCGCTTTTAGTAACCCCCTAGATTCCTACTAGAAGAGGTCTGGTTCCTTACCGCTTCCTCAGCATTTAGAACCGCTTGTTCAAAATTAGCATATATAGTAATCCTTAATAAGGCTCCCACGCGCCTTACTTTATCACAAATTAGTGGCTTTATTCTAGCCTAGATAAATCTAATCTTCTCTTTCTTGCGGATGCTGCTATCCTCATTTTTAAAGGGCTCTAGATCTATTTATTAAGCTTAGGTTTCTATATAGTTTATAAACTAGCGAAAATCCTCGTTGTCACGCTATATACTATTCCAGAATTGCTCCGCGTTACTGTATTATATAATATACGGATCCTAAATCCAATTCTTTAGAAAGGTCTGCAGCTATAGCTATATAATGATTTGATCTTTGTTAAGCTGACTAAGTACAATCTAGTTTAGTAATAGATCTTTAATCTTACTAATAATCTATTAGGTATATTCTTTGGTGTTGTCTTATATTATTAGCATTTTAAAGAAGTTATCTATTTTGCGGACCTAATTGTCTAAGTAGTAAGCCTTAGGTCTAGGGCGGAGTTCTAGACTGTTAGAGGCCTTAGCTAATTAGTCTATATCTTTCTTCTGCTTATTACGTAAATGCCTCTCTAAATCTTCTACACCTCCTTAGAAGGGTATAGGGTAACCCCTAGGGAGTCCTCGGTCTTAGCCTGATTATAAAAGATTTTGTCTGGTCTGGATTAAGTTTTACCAGACCTAGATCTGCCCCTGGAGGTTTCTAATATATTTATTAGTGGCTCCCTCCCACATAGCTTCTGAGAGCCTTATAACGGCTTCCTAATATCCTCCTTATAGAAGATTGGTATGGGGCTCCTAACTTCCTAGGCTCTGGCTTAGGGAGGCTCTAGCTACAGAGGTAGTGTTAGTACTAGTAGCTAGTATAGGTTTCCCAACAAGACTTAAGTCTTAAGTTAGTGGTTAGGTTAGGTTACCTAAAGGGGTAGACCCGCTTGGCTTATAAACAGTCTATACACCGCCACTATACTGATTGTGGGCCGGTGGTCTTCCGGGAGGGTTCCGGTTGGGTCCCTAGTTGGACATATTGGTATATTCCTCTGGCATTTCTGGCTTAGGGGAAGATCTTGGGGTCGCCTCTAGCGCTTAATCTTCCAATTGGCCTAGGTGGGGCCAGAGGGGTTCCGGTTGCTTTCTAGCGGCGTTATATCCGTTATAGAGGGTGTCTGCGTTTTCCTTAGCGGTAACCGTAGGTGTGTGAGAGTCTTCGAGCTCCTGGTATATCTGGGTATTAGGGCTTGTTCGGCCGTCTTACCTAGAGGTTTATATTGTCGCAATCTCTTACTGTCGAAGGGACCTTCCTGCCTTAATGCGACGGCTTTCCATAAGGTATCCGTGGAGTTTCCGTTTGGGTTGTCGCAAGATTTTTAAGGTAGGATGGTGGGTATAAACAAAAATGTAAATAAACAATTTTATCCTTAAGCCAGCTGCCCTTCTAAATAGAGTAGGAAGGATTTAAATGTAAGGGGACTTTGTAGACAGGGGGCTATAAGGACACGATTATAGGAACAAATAGATTATGGAGGAGACGAATCCTTAAGGAGGTAAGGCCTCTGGGATCGTAGAGACTATATACTAGGGGTATATACCTCCGGCATATAACCAACGGACGTCTAAGGGGTGTCTGGGGGTTGCCCTAAAGGCAACCCAAGGTACCGCAATAATATCCCTTATATAAGGTAAGTGGATATTAAGAAGTTAATAATTATAGGTAGGAGTAGGATTAATATCAGCTGTAATGTTTAGATGTCTGTAAATGGGCTCTTACTACTTAGTATAATTGCTTATTTTATTAATAAAGCTAGTAAGTTTTAATATATTCTACTAGGCCTTCCGCGAATACATGGCTCTTATACTAGTAAGAATATTATATATATCCTTTTACTAGTAATTAAATAGTATAAGATCTAGTATAAGCTTGACTGCCTTATAATAGATAACGCTAATAATAATAACAAACTCTATACCCACCTTTCTGTAAACCTTTTGCTCCCCCCTTATATACGTCTTTAATGCCGCGGCCATATTATTAACCTTATTGTTAAGGCTTTAATATATAGAAAAGGTATAAGTAAGTTAAAAAAGAACCTTATTAGTATAAGTAATTAAGCTAAGTTTAACTTTATAAGGGAGAAAGGCTTTATCGGCAAGCTGTATAATATTATTAAATATATTATACAAAGTACAAGCCGTTGTAAGGATTTTGCTAAGTATTAGGTTAAAGCTGTAGTTAAGGACGAACTCTATAAGTATATAGAGCTCCTACTTATAAAAGATAGAGGCGTAAAGTAGAACTTTACCTACTTTATAACCGCTTAAGCTCTTAAGCTTTATAAGGCAATTAATAAATATCTATTTATATAGAGGCCACTAATTAATAATAAAGACGCCTATAACCTATTACAGGATTACCTTACTAAGGATAATTGGATGTAGGTTAAGTAGCTTATTAAACTTCTAAGGCCCTTTATACGACTTATAAAGCGCTTAGAAGGTAATGCTAATTCTAAGGGTGTTAAAGGCTTATATGGAGCCTTATAGGAGTTAATCACTACACTTAAATCCCTTGCTTGCTACCTCTGTTAAGCTAAGTAGGAGTTTAAGAATAAGCTAAAGTAATTTCTTAAATTTGGCGTTACTATAGCAATCCAGAAACTTAATAAATATTATAATAAGTTTAGGGAGGAGAGTCTGTTCTACTTTACCATAGTAATCCTCTACCTATTATTTAAAAAGGCTTAGTTTGCTAATAAGTGGTAACAGTAGCCTTTATGAGTAAAGCACGCTAAGTGGTATATAGAAACTCTATTTACTAAGTATATTAAGGCAAAAAATAATAAAGAAGGCAATAAGCTAGTTTAGCCGTATTGTTAAAAGGTCCCTTAGAAAGCTGATAAAGATTTAAAGGATAAATTTAAAGCCGATCTTGTAGTTAATAAGAACTACTCTATAATAGCACGGGCAAGAAAATGTATTAAACTTACTAATAAGCTTTAAAAATACTACAATATAGGACTTAATCTTTATTGGTGGAAGGAGGATAATAAGGAAAAGTTAGAGCTAATATTAAATCCACTTACCTGGTGGCTAAATAAGGGCTTAATTCTCTATCTAACTCTTACTAAGATTTCTCTAGATCTCTTTTCTATACTAGCTATAAGCTCCGCCTATAAATAAGTGTTTAGCCTTGCTAAGAAGGTGGTTACTAATAAGAGAAACCGCCTACTAGCTAGTATAATTAAAGCCAATTAGTTTTAAAAGTGGTAGCTACTTAAAGGACTCATTTTAAGCAGCCTAATTGACTATGTTACTACTAGAGGGTCCTTAGCTATACTATACCTAAGTAACTTTAGTATTAATCTTACTGGTTTTAAGTTAAATCTAATAGAGGCAGTATAATCTTGGTAAGCTTTTTTAAGAGCTTTATATTTAAGCAAATCTAACTTCTGCTAGATGCAAAACCTGCCTCCCTACCTACCTTTTTACTTACCTCCCTACCTACTTCCCTACCTCACTACCTACCTTAATTCGGCCAATATGCTTATAAGATTTACTATATTGAAACTAGATACTAGGGCTATAAGAACAGCTTTTTAATTAGGTAATGTTAATTTATATATATATAGAGACTATATTAAATTTTTTTACTACACTAAAGAATCCATCTAATTTTCCTATTTAGGAAAGCGCGTTATTAGCGCGCTAGTATTAGGCCCTTAAAATGGCAGTAAGTTAGCGCCAGGACTATATTTTTGCCAGCGGGCTAGTGAAAAAGTGGACCGCTCGCTGACCGCTTGCTATTAACCACACTGTCTATGTTAGCGGTTAAGTTTAAAAAGGCTCCAACTATATCTATCTGTTTAATCTCTAAGTTAAATAAAGCTATAAGGGCGACTGCTAGCTTCTATGTAATATTCTTGCATACTCCCACGAATATTTAGTTAAAGTCCTTTCTATACTACTATCTAAACCCTTTAACAACCCATCTTGCCTTTCGCTTTAGGATGTTGCTATCTCTATCCCTCTTAGTCTTTAGGATAAGCTTTCTCGGTAGTACCTTGGTGCCCTTTAGTGGCTTTAATTGTTTTAAAAGCTTTTAGGTTCCCTTGCGAATTAGGCCTTAATACTCCTTAATTACCTTCTTCCATTCTAGCTAATTGGGTCTTATCTTTACCTTCTTAATTGTCTTAGGATTATTATAGATTAACGACACTAGGCCGGCTACGTATGCAGTATAAAATGCTATATTTAATTTAGAGTTGGAGCTTAATTTTAGCTTTAATTATTAAGCGGTTTATTAAGTCTCTCTATTAAGCTTTAGGTTTGGGATATAGACCTTATTCTTTAAACCTTTAGGTTAACCACTTAACTTAGACGCCGTTCTAGTTTTAACTCTCTCCTAAGTAGTCTCCGGTATTAATTTGGTATTATATTCTAATTTAGGTTTAATATTAAAGTTAATATCTAGTTGCTTTAAATCCTTATTAATTTAAAGCTTTGGCGTAATAACCTTTTTAAGTACTAATTGGGATTAATACTTAATATTTCTGGGTATCTTAGGAACTCTCTAATGGATTAGGTTACTGTCTTATTAATCCTAATTTTTAGTGCTCTTACCCTATTTTTTAGTAGATACTAAAATATTAGTATTATCTTCTAATAGGGGCTTTATAATTAAGCCTCCTTTATTAAATCTAATATTTAAAAATTGTATAATCCTGTTTTTGGCAGGTCCTTTTTTTAAAGGTATATATACCTTAAAGATATGGCTTCCTTTATAGCCTATAAGGATTTCTACCTTAGCCTATGCGGTAACCTTCTGGCTAATAATTTGGCGCTTCTTTAGTATTTAGATATATGTCTTACAGCTAAGTACCTATAAGTAAGCTATAGATAGTCTATTGTCTTAATTTAGGTAAAACTTATCTATAAAAGCTTTATATAGGGTCTTACCCTTTAATAAAGAGGTGGCTATTTAATTAGTAATTAGTGCCATTAACTTAAATATTAGTAGCTAAAGGAATTATAGAATATCTATGTCGATTATTACGGTTTGTATACGCTTATAAAGAATACTAATTATTTATTTAGAAGTGCCGTCTTACTCTAGGTTATATAGTATAGTAAGCTCTACTACCTATCCTAGATTATCTATAAGCTTAGCTAGCTTCTTTAGGCTGTATTCTTTACCCCTGTCCATATACTACTTTTTAATAACTCTTCCAAATTAAGTCTTTACTATCTTTTGGTATTTAACTAGAGCGTTATATATACTATTCTTTAACTTATAGAAGTAAGCTTACTAAACTAAAGTTGTCTTCTTAGTAAATACTATAGTATACTTCTTTTTTTTAATGCCTTAAGGGGTAATTATTACCACGTTAATATATACTTCGTTAAACACCCATAGATTTCGCGGTTTAGCGTATCTTCGTATATATCTTATGGCTTTTCCCTTCTCGCATAGGTTATAGAGCCTTAAGTCTTCGTCCTCCTATTATATAGCACTCAGCTCTTCCTTTTTAAAAGTTATGCCTTTAATCAGCCTGGAGGTATTCTATATATTCTTAAAGCTAAGATGGCTAAAGTAACAATACTAGAGTTAAATTAATGTCTCTAATGGCTTCTTTTATATAACTATAGGGAAAGCGTATATACGGGGAGCTTTAATAATTATTATGTCTTTGTTAAATTAGAATATACTAAGGCCTTCTTTATTAACCATAAGGTTTCTATTTTTAATTTAGATATTACCTCTACTTAGGAGCTTTCTAGCTCTAAAGATATTAATGCCATAGTTTAGTAGATACTGCACCTTATTAAGATTTAGCGTATACGTCTCTCCTATATCTGTAGCATAAATAATCGTTCTCTTACTAAAGTTAAGCGGCGCAGCTTCTCTACTTACTATATTAATTAATGGTAGAGATGCTGGTATGTATATACCAGTATTAAAGTTGTTAATTAATTTGGCGATATAGGGTTTGGCTCTAGTATTAAACAGTATTTCTTCCTGCTTAATTAGTAATTGATTTTTTCTATTTAGGTATACGCAGAGGTACCCTAACTCTTTCTTTGAGAATATACGAGCATTGCTATTATCTAAGTCACTGCGAGTATTATTATCATCTAAGGAGTTACTGCTAGGTTCTTCCTTTCTGCTCTTACTGCCTAACTTCTTCTTATTAGGTTCTTAATATAGAGCAAACTTCTTACCTATTCTTTCTTCCTATTTACAATATAGCTTCTTATTTATAATAAAGCAGTCTTTAGGTTTGTAACGGGCATTTAGCTTCTTGCAGTTCTTATAGTATTTTCCCTTACTCTTCTCCTTGTCCTCTTTTACCTTTTATTTACCCTTTTTATTAGGCTTCCCCCTATATAGTATACCTCCCTTAGCCTTCTTATTCTTATTCTATGCCTTATCTATAATATCTTTAATTAATACAGAGAGTAATAGTTAGGTTAATTCTTTTTAAGAATTTAATCGCTATTGTTCTACCTAGATAGGCTATATATTAGATAGGGCTATAATAAAGAGAATTGGATGCCATAATTTAGGTAGGGAAATATTAAGGTTCGCTAGCTTTTTAATAGCTTTCTTAAATGCAATAATAAAATACTTAAGACTGGGATAGTCGTTATACTTAATCTTTGTATATAATTTAATAGTGTTATAGCTAAGAATTGCTCTAGTTTCCTTATACTAAGTCTATAGAGTTACCTATATCTTATATACTAACTTGTATTTTGCTAGCATCTATATAGGGGTACTCTTAATATTAAGCTTAATGATAATCTTTATGCTTAAGTCTCTAGCTTCCTATATTAGCTATACTGCCAGCTTTATCTTATTAGCTTTCCTATTAAACTTATCCACATATTTAGGTGCTTTTTCCTTTTTATAAATATAACGTCTTAATCCATTTGCAACGGCAATATCCTTTATTACTTCCTTCTATATAATATAGTTCTCCTCTCCCTTTAGCTTTATACTATTAGGCAGTAGGTTCTTGCTGTTACTACTTTCGCTTATCTTAAGTGCAGTAATTGGATATTAAGTTAATTAGGGACACGCTGTATTTGTGTCGCGGTGTTATAATTAAGATCGTTCTAATTGGTTTCGATTGTTGTCTACTTCTTAAGTCATTAGTAGCTAGTATATACTACTAGACGCGTCGATCAATTAAGCTCCTAGTACGTATTGTATTAATTATCGTCTAGATATAAGTTCTTTCTATTTCTATCCCTTTTCTGCCTGCTTCTTAGCTCTTGTTAATTGTTAAATAACTAATTTAACTCAGCGAGCCGAATAGGTTAGTGAGGTAGTAATTAATTCCGCGGACAGTGCGCGTCCTTTAATCGTTTGATAACCGCTATAAAGACAGCTCTCTCTACGCGTTATTTAAAAACGCTATATTAAAACACTCTATAGGCGTAGCCGGGTTTATAACCTGTTGATCCTGGTACTTAATAAGGTGCAGCGGAGGTATAAGGGAATTAAATGTGTATATCAAGATGCATTGATAAGATTGTATTGTTGATACTATTACTCTACAGGTGGATTTTGGTGGATTTATACTCGCTTAGCTTACGTAATTAGTGCACGTGACTACCCTATAACTAGTTATTATAGACAATGACTAATAGAGAGTAATTGTTTACAGTTATCTATTTAATTACTAATTGCTTAAAGCGCTTTACATTAAAACCGCTAATAAACTTATTTATAAGTCCTTAAGAGATTATATACCTATTGTGAAGAAGTTCTGGAATTGTTATATTACGCTTCTTTGTCTTAAATATAATCTTGCTATACTTATTATATTTATAGCTTATTAAATTTTTTATAAGGTTTCTCTTAGAAGTAGAAGTAGCTATAGTAATATTAAATCGGCCGCCTGGTATAGAGTGCTAATAACAATACGCGCACTCCTAATATATTCGTTTACTAACATAATGTTAAAGCCGATATCTGTACTTATAGATAAAGCTAGGTACCCTAGTTTATACAAACAATTACTAAGATCCTAGAGTAATATATCCCCTATTATACTTTACTATTTCTAGATAATATTATAGTAAAGGGCCCGTAGATAACGTATAGTAGAGAAGAAAGTCTTAAGGTATGCGTAGATATATTCTAGAATATATTATATAACTAGACGGAGTACTTATAGATTTAAAACGGGCTAGATATACAATCTTAGGCGCTAAGTCTTAATTCTATAAGGACGAGATTATAGTAGTTAGCTATTATTATAATAGGAAAGGGCGATATCCGAATAAGTTAAAGGTTATAATAATTATTTACTATAAAGACTATAAGGACGTTATATCGGCCTAAGCATTCCTAAAAGTCTATATATATTAACGTATTTCACGGGTGAGCTGGTCAAACGGGTGAGCTGATCACTTCAAAAACACACCAAAAAATGGAAAAATCACACTTTAATATCTTAACAACCACTTAATAATAATTTTTAATAATTTAAATTTAGACTTTTATATATGCTCTACAGCCTCTATTAAAGTTGCATAGTAAA
>Ga0307507_10005976_pt1 | contig 19283 bp, 19 predicted proteins | sample 7_EM_MG_FD_207223 | JGI IMG/M metagenome (GOLD analysis project Ga0307507, IMG submission 207223) | Populus trichocarpa ectomycorrhiza microbial communities from riparian zone in the Pacific Northwest, United States - 7_EM | ecosystem: Host-associated > Plants > Roots > Unclassified | place... | reverse complement strand
TCACCTGGCGCAAGCGAAGGCGGCAACCCAGCTCTGGGTGCACCTAACGTTAAGGGCGCAAAGTTACTGTACCTGGTATCCTGACGCAACAGCGGTGTGCCTGACGCAAGGTATGTTTTTGCTGATGACCCATACCACTCGTGGGTTATTTTTCCCCCTGAGATTCTTTTCCTTTAATCGCCTTCAATTGTGTACTTTAAGACATGCCTCTGAGACGATTACACTGGTGTCAGTCTCATCTGATGCCAGTTTCTCACTCATCACCTGGCTCGAGTTCCTTCCTTGGCTCTTTTCTTGCTGTCCTTGTGTCCTCTTAGGTTTTGTACTAACCGTCGTTAGTCCTAGGGGTCCACCCAACAAGTGGAGCCGTTTTCGGGTCTTGTTGCCCAAGGTGGGTTCCTTCACTGCCGTCTCGAGTTTATCTGGGATTTACACTTTTGAACATCTTCGCCGTACAACACCCAAGTGCTACATGACTCTCAGTCGGAACTTATCACGCTTTTGGGACCGATGCACTCAAAGGGTATGAGCTGAAGAGTTCACTTCAGATTATTTCGATTCCAGGTTCGATGGCCGGACTACCCACATGTGGTCGCCAGTGGTGCCAGTGAGCTTTTATAACTCCTTATCCTCCATAAAGGTCCATACTTCTGGCCTTTGGCTCGCTTGTTGCGAGGATTGTCCACGGCTATCATCAGCCACGCTGGCTACACTTGACTTTCTAGGCTTTGGATGGTGAGATCTTCTTCCTATTAACTTGAACGATTTCCTTTGGATGGTGCTGACTCGAATTTCTTCCTGACAGTGCTTCCATCTGTGGTGGGTTAGAGTACATCTGGTGAATTGCCCCTTTGCTTTTCGTTCGTCAACTATTTTCTGGTCGATGCCGGTTTGTGCGTCGGCCCAAACTCCATTGATAATTTTCTGCCGCGGTGCCGGCTTCCCTTTGTCCACATTCACCTCCTTTTTCTTCCCCTGGTATACCCTTTTCGCTTTAGCGCTATACTTAGGTTTTTTCGTTGTCTTTGGCGTTGTGATCTCCTCAGGTTTTCTTTTCCCACTTGAATTCAACCCCGAAAAATTATTGTCCTTGAGCCTTTTTCCTTCCTGGAAATCTTATTCGTCGCAGACCGGTTGTCGGAGAGCTTCTATCCAATCTCAGTCGTCGGCGTATTCTTGATGCATTGAGATTCGCCGTCCAGCCTCATCTGGTATTTAGTCCCGGATTACCTTTCGGAACGCGATTCGAGTAACCTTTACTTTCTCCATCCAATTTTCAAATTCCAGTAGAAATTGGGGAATGTCATTCTTGTATTGGACTTTCAACATTTCTTGTAGGGCATTTTCTTCTCCATGGGTGGGACCTAATCGACGTATAGCTTGTTCGGCAAAAACATCACAGAATTCGTAACCTTCCTGTCGTACATGGCCTGATTCACCCGTCTTCTGGTTCCAGTAGGTCATAGCGAAGGATGCTACATGTGATCCTTTTAATTTGGACAAAGCATGTCTATTACGGTCCGCCTCGTCCTGCCACTGGAATGGGTTTCCATCCAAAAAATCCTTGCAGGTAGTTAGCCAGAACCGGATATCTTGGTGTTTGGCATTTTCATATTCTGATGGAGGTTGAGCTCGACGTTTTGTGGTTTCTCCAATGGCCTTTCCCAAGGCCCTGGAGAATCGTATTTCGTCCTCCGTGGCTTCTCCTTAATTTTCCTCATCATTTTTTTCCTTTTCTGCAGGCTTCTTATTTTCTTTGTCGGGTCTCTCCTCCCGCCTTCCTGGTCTCTCATCGTCACTTCCTCCTCCTTCACTATCTCCAGGATCCAGGGTGTCTCCCACGGCCCCGTTCATCGTGGGGGGTGGTAGTCCACTCCCTGCTCCTCCTGCTCCTGTGCTGCTTTCCGGGGTTGGGTTTGAACGCTTGCCTTTCACTTTGCCCATCAAGGAGGAAACCGCTTCAGTTAACTCTGCTATGTGAGTTTCCTGTCTTTCTCTGGCTTCTTTGTTTGCTTCCAACTTAGCCATCATAGCCTTAAGTATTCTTTAGTGGTTCTGGAGTTCTCGTTGATGCTGGGCTTTCCTGTCCAGAAGCTCCTGTCCTAACTGTTCGTCCCTGCCCATTGCCGCCGCTCCCTCTGCTTGTATAGCTTGGTGGAGGTGTGATGTAACCTGTTCGTGTTGGGTTTGACGGTATCTTGTCCGTCCATCCTTCCACCGACCCTTTTGAGCGCGTCTTGCAGCCCCTTTGTTGCTACTTCCACCTTTACCATGCTGGTGTCTATTTGTTCCAGCTCAGTTTCTATGTATCTGGCACGGGTCATTATTCCTCTTTGACTTTGCACAGTTTCCGTACCAAATGTGGGATTTGGGGTTGAACGGACTTGAACGCTATGTGTTCTGGGTTGATACATGGAGCTAGATTGTCCTCGTACAGATGTAGACTTCGGTCCATGCGGTCAAGTTGTTGGGACATTTCAGGATATAATAGTGGTTCTGCGGGTGTCTGAGACTGTTGGGAGGGGGACCATCTCTTCGCGGCTCGATGGCAGAGCCCGGGTGGAAGAGCGGGAGATATTCTAGTATTGGTGGATCTAGCGATCCTGGTGTCTTGCGATGTCACTGTTGGAGCTTGGGACTGAGAGAGTTCATCTGTCTTCATGGGATCTGGTCCTGCTCTCTCGGGGTTAGACCTCGACATTTTTGAAGTAGGAAAGTGTTTCTTATCCTTCTCGTAATAAAATGAGTTTGACTAAGTGGCAATTTGTTTTTGTGATTGATATCGCTCGTGTGTCTCGGCAACGTAGAGAATAACAATATACTGTTATGGGGGTAGTAATATTCTAAGAACAAGCGTATATGCTTAGCCCAATCATAGGTAAATCAGAGATTACGTCCTGGGAGATCAAAGTCAAGATAGAATTGTAAGGTTGGTAACGATAAAGTTGTTTAATGTGAATATATTGTTAAGGTCTCTGCTCCGTTGCTTCATAACCCCCGAACCACCCGGGCTCTTGCCCGCTACTTATACCCTTTTCTGGAGTACATCATATACCTATACATCTTAAGTACAACGTGTACTTTAGTGAACTATCATGAATGTGCGATCACCGTTTGCCCCTGACAATTTGCACATCACTTCGACTTTAATCATAGCTAAGTTAATTGCGTCCAATTACATGCTTTCGATCGTTAAGTCATATGAACTTAGTCTGTATATCTAGTCTGGCTCGCTATTCTTCCAGTCGTTCCTTCCCATCATGTTCTGATCAACATTTCTCATGCCTGGGAATCATATGCTTCCGTCTTGCATATCAGACTATATATGTCGGTCGGTTTAACTTTGACGCACCATTACTTCTTCTCCCACTATTCAAACTTTACCATATAACTTCCTACTTATAAAAATTGATTTCTTCTATAGGAGTCTGCAGCAACCCCTGGGTCGCAGTGCTTGTGCCGATGCCTGGAGACTGATTTGCAATCCGAGTATAATAATAATAACTATGATCGGTGTGTGGGTCGAACACATGACGTCGGGTAAAAAAGTCCAAGACAGTTCCGCTGGGCCGCCCTGGACACCGTTGCAAGTAGGGACTTCTTTACTCATATATTTGGTGAGGGGACGCAATTTCCCCGGCGGCGTATGGTGACCTAATGTCCCAACGTCCTGGCTGGAGGGGGGTGTTGCTAAGCCTTTTTTAGAGGTTCCTGCGTGAAGGTAGGGTAACTTGACCCCCTTATCCTTCTGGGAGTTCTCTGCCCAACAGTCTGGACGACTTTCCAAACCGAGGATGCCCAACTCAGGCTGAGATGTCCCGAGAATTAGTGTCCTCTTTCCCATACCCAATCTTGGACTGACTGTAACCCTATGCGACCTCGTCCGATTGAGAAGCTTCCCCCTCCATTAGGTGCCTTTTGGTCTCCTCTCAAATATCCTGTGAAGAGGAACTGGTCGGTCGCTAGGCCGCGATGTATCCAGTTTTCCGAGTAGGGTGCTCCTTACTCTTATCTTTGGTGAGGGGACGTAACTTTCGAGCCCATGTGTGGTGATATATCGTCCCAACTTGGGGGCTGGAGCGGGGTATTACCAATTCTTTTGAAAGGTAAGCGCACGGAGGTTAAATAACTTGACCTGCTTTTCGTTCCGGGAGCTTTCTGCCTATCACGGCCTCCGTCCTCTTCAGTTTAGTCCCGAATACTTTTCATCCAATTATGACACCGTCTTATTCCTTTATAAGTTCCATATGGTAGGGGTAAACACCAGAAGACTTTGCCTGTCCACTTGTGTCAAACCTTTCTCATACTACTAATCCAACATCGGTGTTAGGCACAGAGCTCCCAGATGGATAAGAGGGTCAGGTAACCCTACCTCCTCCAACAAACCTCTAAACAAGACCCAGCAACACTCCCCTCCCGCCCCAACGTTGGGACAATAGGTCACCATACTTAGCCTGGGAAGTTGCGTCCCCTCACCAAAGAGATGAGTAAAGAAGACCATACTCAGAGCACCGTATAGGTCGCGGCCGTCTGTCCGACCGGTTCCTGTTAGCAGGGCATATCAGCGGGGCCCTGAGAGCACCTAGTGCAGGTGGAAGTACCTCAATCGGACGACATGACACATAGTTATAACCAGTGTGAGAGTGGGTATCGGAAAGCGGATACAAACTCACAGGACCTATCTACCATAGTTATGCTTTCTTGGTCCGGAAAGACGCCCAGTAACCAGTAGGATAGCACTATGCTCAGAAAGGGCGTCGGGGAACTCCCAAAGGGGTTGTTGGTAAGAGACCGATAACTATGGTTGTAACTATTTGTTCGATCGATAGGAAGAGTTCTGTAATGCCGGTTGAGACAGGGAAATGCTTGCTGCAGACCAAGTCAAATGGGAGCTAACAACCTGAATACTGGCCATCTTCTATCCCAGCCAATAATTGTCTGATATGCGAACACATGGAGATTTTTCGTAAATCTATTTAGCAACGGATACATGTTCGTATTGCCATCTAGAAGGACGGGCTCTACACCTTCACCATGAGAGAGGCATAAGTGGCAATAAGTTGCGCAAATAAGAGTAGAAAGATAATGGATGTTCAGGGTCAAGTTGGGCTCCCACTTCAAAGAAGTTGACCTAGGTGAAAGAAAAATACTTAGTTATAGGCAGAGATTATGTAGCCCGCGAACACCCAGATGCCGAATATAAATATCAAGGTGTCTTCGTAGAAATTACCGATCATCAAGCAACGGAGAAGAGACCTTCGCAATTTATACATGTTTATAAACATTTCTCGTTTTACCTACTAGATATGTCTACCTTGACCTTCGTTTCCCTAGACGTATTCTCCAAAATTACTAACGACCAGGCTTAGTATATTCTCTTGTTCTTAAAATATTACTACCCCTATAAGATCACTTTCACGATTTCAAGAGCGCTTTGAGGTGTCTTAGCACACTCGATGACTTCTCTCTCATGGCCCAATATGGCAGCCATACACTAGATACACTTGGCTACATTGCAAGGTATCTGCAGATATTTCACCAGACCAAGGACAGTTTTCTTGAGTTCTGTCCCTGAAAGGCTACGGGTCTAGAAGCAAATCGTCAGGATCGGGATATAAGGGAACTAATGGCGAATCAACGTGCTAATGAGGCCCGCCAGAACACTGCCGCCAAGCGCCATCACCAGGTGGATCAAGATAGGCTTGAAACGGCAAATCAGCGGGCGGATTTGATACGGCGTGAGAATCACGTCAACTTCATCAAGCTGCACTACCTGAGTCATTTTACCTACCATGTACGGCATTTTGGCTCCATATCAATGTATTCTGCAGAGATCGGCGAACAAGCACATCAGGAGCAGATTAAAGAGGGTCAGCCGAGGTCAAAGAAGAATCAAGCCCCCTGATGGATCTTGTCGCAATATGGCCCCCAGCACGCTTTAGCAATGCGCTTGCAGACTATAGAAGCACTTTTGAAACCAGGTGTGATCGTGGTAGGAAATGCCAGGATGGAAATGCCGACTTCTTCAAGCCACAGTGCATCCGGCAAATGGTCAAAGGCCTCATAAACATTGGCACGCTCAATGAGCTATGCCGAGCCCAGCAGATCAAGTATTGCGACTCGATGGAGGAGATCCAACCTTTTATCAAGCAGGCTGCATCGGATGAACCGCGGCTCCATGCTGACTCCACTAAACTGGGATTGCTTCCACTAGAGTGATTTACCCAGCCTCAAATCTTGCTTATTACCTTTCAAGAAGCTGACGTTTTCCAGATCCACCGGTCCCGCTGCCCTGGAACAAAGGCTTTCTGTAAAGGTGGTGCAAGAAACGATGGGGTATGGGTCTAGACTGGTGGGGAGGAGAGTTATGGGGATTTGCAAGGACGGGCGGTGGCGCGATTATTAGCTCTTTTCAAGATAAGATATGTTCTAAGCGAAGCCAGAGGTGTACATCGGCTGGCATTGGTTCGTGTACTCGATCCGATCAATGGTGGTAGATTTCACCTGGCAAGCGGACATATACGAGTCGGCAAGAGGTCCACTTGGCGAGACATGCGAATAGTCGGTCTAAAGGCAGTAATTGAACAGAGGCATGTAATTCCTTGTGGGGAGAGGCAATGGATAGTGAATCATAGGATTGATCTGTCGACGTTTAATGACATATATTAATTATATTAAATTATTCTACGGCATTGTGTACAGTATTTATGCGGACTCATCTAGGCTGCGTTAGGACTATAGGATTAATCTGCGGACGTTTAAGAAAATATAAATGCGGCCGAGCTGAGGTCCGACACTTAAAGTGGCAATCCCCACCTAAAGTGTCCAGCTGCACCTTGGCCACTTGAGTACTATAGGATTAATTACCGACATTTAATGAGAATATGAAACTACTGCAGGCTAAGGAGCCCAGGGGTGAAAAGCATGTTTTGTAAGAACAAATCTAGACAATGTCGGTTTAGTCTCAGCAGATCGTAACATCAAGGCTATTCTTCATACTATGGTACGCATGCCTATGAAATGGGTGTGGGGGGCAGAGTACGAATGAAGTGTTCTGGGATACCAGCGGACGGATCCAGGCCGCAGATAGTGGGGGACTGGCAAGGGTGGCACCCAATCTTGATAATTTGGTAGGGGGACGCCGGACGCCGGAGACGAAAAGGTAAGGGGGCGGACGGTAGGGGGACGGAATAGGCCCCGACAAGCACGCAGCGTGCTTGAGACAGGAGAAAGGGCTGTTGGGAGACAACAGACGCAAGACATGTTACACAAACAACGCCCAGATGGCCAGGGCGCAGAGGACGCATGGGACGGAGGTGGCTCGTCCGGACTCGGGCGTTATGCGTTCGGAGTCAAAGTTCTTTTTGCTGATGTGGTGTAAGATCCCATTTCGTTTCCCACAGTGAAAATGAGATTGGAAAATTATACAATCTCCGCGAAGATCCCACGGCGATTGTGGGCAGGATGGACTACCTGCTGGACAAGGAGCGATTTATGTGCTCCCCAAACAGATATCGGGTTGGTGCGCCCTAGTTGAACAACTTTTCTTCCAATAACAAACAGGTATTACACTTGGCCCAGAAATTGACGTTTCTATTCGGAGTGCCTCAGATTCCAGAGGCCGTAGGGCCTAAGTACTTCAGAGGCAGGAAAATGTGTGGGATTGTTGACCCCAATTTTCTTGGGCGTATCAATGGCTCAATGATTTGCTTAACGTGTGCAATCCTCTGTCATATCCTACAAGCATGGCAAACAGGAGGATATAAGGAATCAGGTGAGTTCAAGCCTGACACGGTAGGAGGTCAGCCAGAACCCAACCCCACCTCGTATACTCCAGGACACTAACATGATCCAAACCACTCAAGACTATTTTCCCAAGCAAACTCAGATATGGGCCGATTGCCCAGATTGGGTGCAGGTGATATATCTGAACAAGATTCGCTGAACCATTGGGGCAAAGATGGAGAAACAGCACGGCATGTGAAAAGACCACCGTGAAGGGTATACTGACAATTCGGCAGTGGTAGGCACTGAGCTGCAGAGGCCGGCACCAGCCAGATTACCCAACGGCCAGCCCAACAATGCCAAACCGCGGGCAATTGGGTTGTGGGAGCCGCCACGCTGCAGTGTCAACCATCCAGCCAGGCTACCCAACAGCCAGTCTACCGAATTCAAACTCCCAGCATCCAGATCATTGGGACCCCAGTAGGGTAGCAGGATTGTCAAAACGATTTGGAGGACACTGATTGATCTTTTGATTTCCTCCAGTTGTCAGCTGCCCGGGTTTCTCGGATTTCTCAATTCTTCTCCCCCGATCACAGATGGTTGATGGAAGGTGACCAGGGAACTATCCTGGGACAGGAGTGTGAGTCCTACTCCATGGCAACACCTCTCGCTGAGCCTTGACGGAATAGAGCCAGCACAACAGGACATAAGTGATAGTGAGTGGAGGGATGTGGAACAGGGGCACAATGGCAGCGTTAGTAAGGGTAATTAAGAAATAATGTGTCGAATATGTCGCATATATGTCAAGTAGCTTAATTAATTAATACTACTTTTTTTGATGGCAATGTGTGAAATATGAGAACATAAAGGAAAGTCTTGGCGTCCAGAGTACTAGTAGTAGAAGCATTGAAAGGGAGAAGCCACGGGGGCATCTGGGGGATCTTATAGTAAGCGTCACTAGGTGACGTCGGAAAGAAGAGGATACCATGTGCGCAAGATCGGGATAGTGTCAGGCAGAGTTGAGATAGTTTCCCTCGCGTCTGGGAGACATCATGCCGGCATCTAGATCTTATGTAGGAGGGTACAGATAGAATAGAAAAACTCAAGCTAGCATCATGACACACAGCAGGTAGAGAGGGTGAAATTAGGATAATGGTGCGCCAGCAGAGAGTGGATGCAGGTAGAAGTCAACGAAGGGGGATACCAGGACGAGCGAGCTCAGGATCATGGAATCCTGATGTGAGGCATTGGAACGAGTGAAGCCCAGGCGCGGAAGACAAAGATGGGAAGTCAGGACAGAAGACGCCAGGATGAGTGGTGATCAGGATGGAGCGGCGGATCATGAGGTGTCGACCTGGTGCAGCAACCGAGAATCAGAGGTATTCAGGACGCAAGAGCAGAGCACCGGGGATAGTGAGGACGCCGAGAACCTAGGGGTCCATGTCAGGATAGCGTCAGGGCGCAACATGTCAGGTGATGGATAAGCAGGACGCAGCCTCCGATCGACTTTGCGTCCAGATTGGCGCTTGACGTTAGGTGCGCTAGGTGTGCCAGACTAATGAGACGCCCCTGGCGCAGACTATTATTTTTGCTGATGAAGCATGACTGCAAAGCATGTTGCGGAAACCTGCCTTAGGGAAGTTTGGAAACTTCATGGGCTTCATTCCGAAATTAATGCAGACCTGCACGCGAAGTTTTCTGGCAAGGTTTGGGAGTCACTAGGCAAATCGCTAGGTATTAAGAGAAGAATGTCGACGGCCTAGGACCCCCAAATGGACAAACAAATTGAAAGCACCCACCACGTGGTAGAAGGTTACCTTTGGAATTTGGTCAACCACAATCTGAATGATTGGTACCAATTGCTACCATTAGCTGAATACGCCTAGAATAATTACAAAGCTAGGGCATACAAATTAACCCCCTTTTTGCCACCTCTGGCTTTCACCCACAAACAAAATAGAGGAAACAAAGAGAGGGCAAAAACCCAGAAGCAACAATGGATACGCACTGGATAAAGACTGTACAAGAAAGGGCAAGAATAACTATCGAAGAGATGCGAGAAGCAAGGAAGAAATACTACGACCAGCAAATAACACCACAACCAGAAATCGAAATCAGCGACTTTGTAATGTTAAAGGCGAAAAACATGCGCACCAATCCACCGAAGAAAAAACTGACCTCACAGTTATATGGCCACTTTGAGAAGTTAGAAAAAAGGGGCAAAAGGGGCTTTAGATTGGATATTCAGCCTAGTTGGGAAATCCACACTGTATTTCAAGTCTCACTACTCGAACCCTATAAGGATTCTGACCAACGCAACTGAGAATGACACCAATGAGAACCAGAAGATGTCGAAGAAGGCATTGAATGGAACATTGAAATAATAGTCATAAGTGAGATAATCACCTATACAAGAAAGGTCAGAAGGGTGAATAAAGAGTTCAAGGAGCTCCTTTACTTTGTAAAATGGGCAGGAAACTCAGGGGATGCAAACACCTAGAAACCACGGGAGGGGTTGGGAAAGGCCAGGGATGAGGTGGAAAAATCTAATAGGGAAAACCCGGAAATGCTGGGGCCGAACTTAGATGAGTAGTATGAGAAAGGTTTTCGACAAGGAAGACAAGCAAATGTTTCTAGATTTTACGCCTACCATCCGGGGCTCATAAAGGAGGAAGAATCTATCGTAGTTGGATGAAAGGTATTCGGGACGAAACTTAAGATGAAGGAGCTAGTGTTAGGCAGAGAGCTCCCGGAAGGATAAGGGGGTCAAGTTACTCTACCTCCGCCCACAAAACTGCAAAAAGAGGTTAGCAACACTGCCTTCCACCCAAGACGTTAGGACGATAGGACACCACATGTCACCGAGAAAGTTGCGTCCTCTCACCAAAGACAGGGGTAAAGAGTACCAACCTCTTAACACCGTATACTTGACGGCCGTCTGCCTGCATGGTTCCTGTTCGCAGGATATATGAGAGGAGACCTCGGAGCACTTAATGCAGGTTGAAGCATCTCAATCGGAGGACATCGCATAGAGTTACAGCCTGTGCAGGATTGGGGATCGCGCAGTGGTGACAAACTCACGGGGTGTATCTACCTTAGTTAGGCTTCCTCGGTTTGAAAAGTAACCCAGAAAGAAGTAGGAACGCACTATGCTCGGGAAGGGAGTCAGGGAACTCCCAAAGGGGTTGTTGGCAAAAGACAGATAACTGTAGGCGTCCCCTTTGGTTCGATTCATAGGAAAGAGGAGTGTAATGCGGGTTAATGAAACGGGAATGCGTGCTGGAACCCCAGTCGAAACCGAGCCAACAATATGATGACTGATCATATTCTGCCCTGCGAATAATCAACTGACAAGCGAACAGATGGAGATTATTCATAAATCCATGTAGCAACGAATAAATGTTCATATAGCCATCTAGGAGGACGGGCTCTACACACACCCCATAAGGGGGGCATACATGGCAATAAGTTGCACAAACAAGGGTAGCAAGATAGCAATTGTTCAGGGTCAAGTCAGGCTCTGTTAGGCACAGAGCTCCCAGATGGATTATGGGGTCAAGTTACACTACCTCCGGGCGCAAACCTCTAAAAATGACCTAGCAACACCCCCCTCCAGCCCCGATGTTGGGACAATAGGTCACCACGCGTCGCCTGGAAAGTTGTGTCCCCTCACCAAAGACAGATGTAAAGAAGACCCTACTCCCAACACCATACATCACGGCCTACTAGTAGCGGAATAGTTTTGGACTTTTCACCGGAGGTCACGTGTTCGACCCACACACCAGTTATAAGTATTATTACGATACTCGGATTGCACATAAGTCTCCAGGCATCGGCACGAGCATCGCGACCGAGGGGTTTTTGCCGACTCCTACTGAAGAACCGAATCTCTATAAGTAGGAAGTCATACAGCGAAGTTTGAACTGTTGGATAAGCAGTAATGGCCCTTCAAAGTTAAGCCAACCAACATAGGGAGTCTGATATGTAAGACATAAGCATAGGATTACCCGGCATGAGAAATGTTGATCACAACATGACCGGAAGGTACGACTGGAATGATACTGAGCTAGGCTACATATAGAGACTAAGTTCATATGGCTTAAACATCGATAGCAAGTAATTGGACGCACTTAACCTAGCTATGATTAAAGCCGAAGTGGTATGCCAATTGTCAGGGTCAAACACTGTTCGCACATTCATCAGAGTTCACTACAAGTACAAGAAGTACTTAGGAACCATAAGGGTATGAAGTACCCCGGGCAAGGGTCTAAGTAGCGGGCATGTGTCCCAGTGGTTAGAAGGTCATCAAGCAATGGAGAAGCGATCTTAACAATATATACAGGTTAACAAACCATTATCATTTTATCTACTTTATATTTCTACCTTGACCTTCGTCTCCCTATACATATTCTCTGAATTACCAACAACCGGGCCTAGTATGTTCGCTTGCTCTTAGAATATTACTACCCCCACAAGAGGCTCCCACTTTGAACCAGTCCAGCTAGGTTACAGAAAGTTACTTAGTTATATGGGTAAGTTCAATAGCCCACAAACACCTAGACCCGGAATATAAATATCGAGGTCTCTTTGTAGCAATTTTCAATCATCAAGCAACGGAGAAGTGATCTCAACAATGCATACATGTTAATCACATTGTATCTCTTGCTTTACCTTTTACCTTGTCCTACACTTTACATTACTTTCTCTCCCTACACATATTCTCCAATAAGTGTGAACCGACCAGGCTTAATTTATTCACTTATCCTTAGAATATTGCTACCCCCATAACAGTTCTCTAGGAAATGAAACTGGTTTTCATACCACATCTGTGACAGTGGGTCCCACTCACCGGGGGTTAGAACCACCTCCAATACCAGAAATCACCGGTTGAGGTTAGGGTCAACGAATAGTGTGGGTCAATGCCTACCTCGGTTAACGTATTCTTAGCCTTTTTCGTCGAGTCTCATGGCTTTGTTCTCGCTGGCGCTCGTTCAAACTCAGCGTGACATTGCTTCCTGTTCTCCACCGGTGACCCCCCCCTCTAACACCAACTTTCAGAAAACATAATCGTCAAAAGACTTGCTTATATTGTAGTGACTCAGCGACTTCTACGCCGTAAACTGATGGGTGGCAGACCAGGAAGGAGTGCAGTTGATTCAGTTATGTCTTTGGTACATAATGTGCAACAGGCAAACTCTAATGGTAAAGTACACTCTGCCCTGTTTGTTGATGTCAAAGATGCTTTTGACCATGTGTCCAGAATCTGGGTACTCTTGATTCTTCAATATTTAGGGTTTCCATCTCCAGTGCTCTCATGGACATATACATTTCTTTCAGACAGACAACTTCGTCTTGCATTCGATGGCCAAACACAAGGTTTACAACCAATCAATCCTGGAATTCCTCAAGCGTCTTCTATTTCACCAATTCCCTTTCGCTTCTACATTACCACCCTTTTCAAAGACTTGAAGCCAAGTCTCCTCACCGTACAGCTAAGATCTCCCTCCTTTATTGATTATGTTGCATTGATTGTTCCAGGACCTTCTGGGGAGGCCAACTCCAAAGCATTAGAGAGGGCACCCAGGAAGGCCTAGAGTTCGGCAGCTGACAATGTGATAGTTTTTGATAACCCCAAGATTGAACTCATGCACTTCCACAACAAAACCTCTTAGTATACTAGCAACACTCCTGTCACCTGACCCAAAGGCACTGTTATTCACCCCGCTCAACATCTCAGATGGCTAGGAGTTTAGCTAGACAGAAAGATTACATTCAATCATCATGTTCAACAAAAAACAGCATCACCAACCAGGGCAGTCAACATGATTTCCAGACTTTCTAACTCAGAATGGGGACTTTCAGCACCAGCAATGATACAACTCTACTATAGTTGCATTACCCCAATAGCTGACTATGGAGCAAAACTCCGCAGGAAGGGGCAAATTGGATTGGCTGGCAAGTTCGAAAAGTTGCAGTCGGAAGCTAACAGGCGGACTCCAGAAGTATTCAGAACTTCCCCTACTCCTGCACTTGAGATTGAAGCTTCCACCCTTCCTGTTCCCTTAAGACTTGACAGACTTTGGACAAGATATGCTTACAGAGTGTCCAGATGCTACCAGATCATCTGGTTAGACAAACAACACCCTCAACCTACCCCTCAACAGTGGAGTCTACGAATATTGAATCTTAACCATTCAACTCTTCTAGCTCAGATTCAGAAACTTTGACCGCTACACCCCACAGGAAGAGAAATAACAATTTTTTGGATCCTCAGATTGAATCTTATGGAAAGGTGAAGGTCGACAGGAGAACTTCATCTTTTCCACAAGCTAAGTTTCCCACCCAACTCAATAGACTATTTAATTCACTAAATAACTATCTGCCAGTACAAGATGAAATTGAGCCATGTCAACTCTACCTACAACCACTATGGCATATCAACCTTCCTACACTCCACCCCAGACTCCACATCTCTATTAGCTATGAAGACAAAACTACAACAGCTAGACAATACACATGTCTCTTCAACAGCATCAACAACTCAGACGATCTTATCCTGTACACAGATAGTAGTGAATTGCAGCGTGGAGGAGTTGGAGCAGGAGTGGTAATGATACATGGGGGAAGGATTGTGGACAGGTGGAGTGTTGGACTTGGGATGGGAATCAAGGTTTATGATGGGGAATTGGCAGGTATTGCCAGAGCACTCACCGAAGCCAGCAGGACCAGCCTATCTTTCAAGCACATCTGGATATTCACAGACAACCAGGCAGCAATCAGAAACTCCTTCAAACTCTCACCACACCCAGGACAGCAAATATCACTACAGATTCAACAACTCACCAAACACCTCTTGAACTGTGACCTGGACAGACAGCTTCATCTGCATTGGGTTCCTGGACATATAGGTATACAAGGCAATGATGAAGCTGACACACTAGCAAAACAACCAGCTGTGTATCCCCACCCCACACATGACAGTTACCTCTCCCTGACAAAACTGAAGACACAGATCAGAAAGTCTACCCTTCTAGCCTGGTACCAGTACTCGACTCAACTACCAGATTCCAGAATGGGCAGACACTTTAGGTTTATTCACTTCCATCTTCCAAGACTGACTCCACCATCACACTTCTACCACCTAGCCAAACACCAACTTGCAACAGTCACTCAACTCAGACTTGGTCATGGTTATTTCAAATCCTATCTCTGTAGAGTGGATGAGAATATTAGCAACACATGTACCTGTGACAGACAAACACCAGCACCAGATACCCCAGAACATATTCGTCTATACTGCAACAAATATCAACCTTATAGAAAGCATCTCAGACAAGTTGCTCAATATTTTCACCTCCTAGATGGGCTTGGAACCAAGGCTGGCCTGATGGCGGTTGGGAAGTTTGTGGAGAAGGGTTGGGCTAGGACTAGAAAGGACTGGTTGGGAGCAGTTAAGAGGGATGAGTACTCTGGCAATGGCAGGAGAGGGGAGAAGGAGGAACAAGACTGGGAACAGGGGGAGGAAGGGAGAGTAGAAGAATGGGGTTACAATCCTCTCCTTGCCGGGTGATACTTGCAGCAGGTAACCGAGAGTCTCCTAACGATCACTTCTTCTTAGCCTGATAGCTGTTACGATAGCTAAGTCCGTTGACTCCTATCTAGCAACGTCGATCGCTAGGCTCATATAAGACAGTTGTGTCTTGGTTTCCCGAAAGCGTGATAGATAAAGGTCTTGGTAGTTAAAGTATAGTGTATGAAAGAACTTAGATGCTTGCGTGAAGAACCCAAATCCCATATCTGCTTTTTCTTTTTTTTTTGTTTCATGTGCCTTGTTTTATTCATCATCTAGGTACAAAGACTAGGTGCAGCGCTTGCTATGGTAAAGAAAAACCTCTGTGAACCCACCGGCGCCAGGGAAAAAGCTATCAACCCAAGTCCTTCTGGTATGAGACCAACCGCACACCAGGCGCGCAAAATGAGAAATCAAACTCCGACAAAAGGGGCGGAATAAGAAACATCAAATAAATACACGGGGAGGAATCAACAGGACAACCCTTGGGGTAGACACCTGACAAAATGAAATAAGTGATAGACCGCTTGCGAAACCCTAAGTAACCGACAATGAAAGAAGAACAAAGGGGGTGCGGGGGCCACTAGAACCGGTGTGGCGTTGCAAACATTACTCAAGAACACAAGGTGGGGACATCCGCCACTGAGGTAGTGCAATACGAAGACTGAGCGTAACGGAGGGGTGCGACCATGGCAATCGCTGGGGTGGCGAAGGCAGTATGGTGCCAGCCGAGTGGGTGGATTGTAGCTGTAACCGAGCAACAGGACGAGACCGGAAGGGGGAGAGGAGGGGTAGACCCAATAAGCGTGAAAACTATCGGTAACCTGTGCGTGTCTGACTAGGCAGCCTCTAACGGAGGTGACGAGAACGGAGAAATCGACCGTAGCCGGTTGAAGAGGTTTCGCCTACGGCGAACTATAGTCCCAGCCGTCTGAAACATGGGCGAGTGGGTGTTGCCGACCGTGCTAACAATAAGCGAGGAAGTGAAGCGTACACAGAGAGCGCGGGTGATAGAGCCAAACGACCCTTAGAAACAAGGACAGCAGGGCCCAAGGACATGATGAGGGAAGTAAGGCCAGAGAGGGGGGGTTCAGCTCACGGAGAGTGCGTGTGCAGCACACTGAGAGTGCGGGGGTGGTGGATGTTGACGATGAATTCCCATGGTGTTGAGATTTCAATCGCCGGGTGTGTAGAGGAGATGGTTCGTGACCCGAATCCCATATCCCAAGGGTGCCCTGATATTGGGGTTCTTCCCTCAACCCTAACCCTGCGTGACTCATACACTCGTATCACGTGACTCATACTCTCGCACCAGGCAACTCAGGACTCATAGTGAGTCATAGTGTCAAATCCATCAGCTGACTCCTTGGAGTCAGTGTTATGGGAGGAGTCACATTCTAAGAGCAAGCAAATATACTAGGCCCATTCGTTGATAATTGGGAGAATACTTCTAGGGAGACGAAACTCAAGATAGAAGTGTAGTAGGTAGTGTTAGGCACAGAGCTCCCAGAAGGATAAGGGGGTCAAGTTACCCTACCTTCGTGCACGAACCTCTGAAAAAGAGTTAGCAACACCCCCCTCCGGCCCCGACGTTGGGACAATAGGTCACCATACGCCACCTGGAAAGTTGCATCCCCTCACCAAAGACATCAGTAAAGAAGACCCTGCTTGCAACACCGTATACGTCGCGGCCGTGCGTCCGACCGGTTCCTGTTCGCAGGATATATGAGAGGAGACCTCAGAGCAGCTGATGCAAGTGAAAGCATCCGGATCGGACGACATCGCATAGAGTTACAACCACTACAAGATTGAGTATCGAAAGGTGGCTACAAACTCACGGGACGTATCTACCTTAGTTAGGCTGCCCTGGGCTGGAAAGACGCCCAGCAACCAGTAGGAATGCACTATGCTTGGAAAGGGAGTCGGGGAACTCCCAAAGGGATTGTTGGCACGAGACCGATAACTAGAGTCGCAACCCTTGGTTCGATCGATAGGAATGAGTCGTGTAATACCGGATAAGACTAAGGAATGCCTCCTGCAGACCAAGTCAAAATGGAGCCAACAATATGAGGATTGGCCATCTTCTATTCTAGCGAATAATTGTCTGACATGCGAACACATGGAGATTATTCGTAAATCTATTCTAGCAACGGATACATGTTCTTATGGCCATCTAGCCGGACGGGCACTACACCCTCCCCATGAGAGAGGCATACCTGGCAATAAGTTGCGCAAACAAGAGTAGAAAGATAACGGACGTTCAGGGTCAAGTCGGGCTCCCACTTCAAAGAAGTCGAGCTCGGTGGGCAAGAGATACTTAGTTATAGGGAAAGATTATGTAGCCCGCGAACACCCAGACGCGGAATATAAATATCGAGGTGTCTTCGTAGCTGCTATCCATTATCAAGCAACTGAGAAGAGCCCTTAACAATATATACACGTTAAACAATATTTATCGTTTCACCTACCTATTATTTTTTCTTACGACTTCTGTCTCCTTAAACCTATTCTCCAAAATTATGAACGATTGGGCCTAGTATATTCCCTTGTTCTTAGAATATTACTACCCCCATAACAGTATATTGTTACTCTCTACGTTACTGAGACACACGAGCGATATCAATCACTATACGAATCGCAACTCAATCAAACTCATTTCTATCACTAGAAGGATCAGACCAACTCTCTTACTTCAATAATGTCGAGGTCAAATCCCAAGGGAGCAGGACCAGATCCTATGGAGACAGATGAACTCTCTCAGTCCCAAGCTCCAACGGTGACATCACAAGACACACGGATCTCTAGATCCACGGATACTCGGATATCTCCCGCCCTACCACCCTGACCCTTCCATCGAGCCGTGATGAGACGCTCCCAGTCTCAACAGTCTCAGACACCAGCTGAACCATTAGTCTCTCCTGAAATGTCTCGACGACTCGACCGGATCAACCGACGTCTACACCTGTACTAGGATAACCTAGCCCAGAGCGTCGACTTGGAACATCTAGCATTCCAGTCCCTCTCACCCCAAATCCAACATTTGGTGTGGGAACAGCGCAAAGTCAAAAAGGACATAATGACTGGCGCCAGATATATAGGCACGAAGCTGGAACAAATAGACACCAGCATGGTACAGGTAGAAGCGGCAACGCAGGGGCTTCAAGAAGCGTTCAGAAGGGTCAGTGGAAGGATGGATGGACAAGACACCCGTCAGACCCAACGCTAGCAGGTCACATCACATCTCCACCAGACCATACAGACGGAAGGAGCAGCAGCAATGGGCAGGAACGAACAGTTGGGACAAGAACTGCTAGACACAAATGCCCAACATCAACGATAACTACAAAACCATGAAAGAATACTCAACGCTATGATGGCCGAGTTAGTGGCAAGCAGAGAAGCCAGAGAAAGACAAGAAAGCCACATAGCTGAGTTGACTGCAGCGGTTACCTCCTTGATGGGCCAGGTAAAAGCCAAGGGTTCAAACCCGACCCCAGAACGAAGTGCCGGAGCAGCAGGAGGAGGAGGCGGAGGACGACCCCCCCCTACAATGCATGGCGCAGCGGGAGGCACCCCTGATCCGGCAGATAGTGAAGGAGGAGGAAGTGACGACGAGAGACGAGGAAGACGGGGAGAGAGACTCGACAAACAAAACAAGAAGCCTGCAGATAAGGAAAAAACTGAGGGGGAAAAATCCGGAGAAACTACAGAGGACTAAATAAGATTTTCCAGAGCCTTGGGACAGGCCATAGGAGAAACCACGAAACGTCCAGCTCAACCTCCATCAGAATATGAAGATGCCAAACACGCGGATATCCGGTTTTGGCTGACCACCTGCAAGGATTTTTTCGATCGCAACCCATACCAATGGCAGGACGAGGCGGACCGTATCAAATACGCATTGTCGAAACAAAAAGCATCAGAAGTAGCATCCTTCGCTATGACCTACCGAAATCAAATTCCTGGCGAGCTAGGCCATATACGACAG